>Ga0209834_10000383_pt1 | contig 27198 bp, 23 predicted proteins | sample Mar14236cmmetaG_FD_184134 | JGI IMG/M metagenome (GOLD analysis project Ga0209834, IMG submission 184134) | Marine hydrothermal vent microbial communities from Guaymas Basin, Gulf of California to study Microbial Dark Matter (Phase II) - Marker... ...
ATATTTTGCATGTGCTGGAATCGCTTTGTTTCTAAATAAACCGTATTTTAAATAATCCATATCATACTTATCTATATACGCAAGAGAAAACAATACAACTCCGTAGTTTAAGTAATTCATGGAGGTGACTATCTGCTTTACTAAATCATTTGTATTATTCAAGGAAATCATTTGTAAACCTGACAATATATAAACCATATTTTTAAACTTTTGTTGCATATCAAGTAGAATCTTTAAATCATCTACTCCACTTCTATAGTTCATTGGAATTACCATATCTAAATAACAATTGCGAATCCATTCTTCCCAATTCTGTTTTTTATCTAATCTTCCTCCACTTAAAGAAGGGTAAACATCTGCGCTTATTAAAATATTTTTATCCAACTCTTTTGCTTTCTGAGAAAATTCTTTTACGAAAGAGCTTACAAGATTTTCTCTCCACATATGCCATAATACTTCTTCTTTGCTGTATTTTTCAATACTATATGGATCAACTCCTGTTTCTTCTTTAAATCGCTTTAAAGTATATTCATCATAACCCATATTATTTGATGCATATCTGATATAATCAAGGTTAATACCATCAATATCATATTTTTCAACAATTTCTAAAATTCCATTCATTATATACTTTCTTGCTTCAGGATTAGAATGAGAAAGCCAAGCTATTTTATAACCTTCCTGGAATATATTCCCAAATTTATCTTTTTCGATCCATTCAGGGTGTTTTTTCATGATTTGTGAAAACTGTCCTCCACTGCTAATTGCGAAAACCCATACCCAAGCATGAACTTCCATTCCGTACTTTCTGCTCTCACTAATTATTACATCTAAAGGATCCTCATCCCAATTTCTAAAAATTTCGTCTTGAGGGAAATGCGACAATTTTGAGGAAATAGAAACCCCTTTATAAACTACTTCTGGAATAAGCACATTGAAACCAATCTCATGCAATTTTTTTATGGTTTTCCTAAGCCCTTCAGGAGAGCCTGTTTTCTCAATTGCGCCATGATCAAGCCAAATTCCTCTGGTTTGAATAACCGGACTATCAATAAATTTCAACTGATAAATTCGTACTTCTTTCATTAATTTATTAATTTCACTAGAAGAAATCTTATCATCGATTTTCTTGTTAACTTGATTTATAAATGCTTTGATTTCTTCTGATTCCTCATTAGTTAATTTAAAACTTTCTTTATTCATTAAGTTTTCAAGTGCAGCAATTTCACTTTTTAGTTTCCTTTTTTCAATTTCAGAAAAATCAATATCTCCAGCAGGCATATTAAGAAGGTATTTTATGGAGTTTACAATTATAGCTTTTACTTCATCGCTTATATCGGTATGCAAATAAATATTTTCTCCAAAGAAAATACCAAAATCATTTACTACAGCTGCAACTGGATAATTCTCGTTTGTTAAATTTCCTTTTTCATCTTTTGTCCAAAGCGCTAGAGGTGTAGAATTTGATGTTTCGAAAACAAATGTAAAACCTCTTGGTAATCTTATATAATCTTTATCAATTCCGAAAATTTTTTTCCCCTCTTTTGTTAATTGTAAATAATTATATCCACCACTTTGCCAAGATTTAAATTGTATATTTAAATAATCACCATACACATAATTACTTCTTAATTTTCCATCTGAGAATCTCAAACTACTTTCATATGCTGCTATTATTTTTCCACCATTAAGTAAAAAATTCTCAACTAAAGCTATTTCAGAATCTTTCAAAGCAGCATTTGAAGGATCAATCAAAACTTTTATTCCTTCTGGAATTTTATTTTCAGAAGTATCAATTATTGTATATTCTATATTTCCCCATTCTAAGGCATTTTCCAAACCTTCTAAAATCGTTTTATAACTTGATAAAGTATAATATTCTTCTGAAGTTTTTGAATACAATACCCCGACTTGTGGAACACCAAATGAAAGAATTATAAACAAAAATAACAATAGTAAAATTGATATTCTTTTCATATTAGCACCCCTTCATTTATTTAACTACTGCACCTTTATAACCTTCAATAAAAAATCTTTGTGTGAAATAGAAAAAGACCAAAATAGGAACCATTACCAATACAATTGCAGCAGAAGCTATTCTAAAATTAGGCTCAAATGAGCTACTCAATTGTGCAAGTCCAACCTGCACAGGATACTTATCAGGAGAATTTAAAACGATTAAAGGCCAGAGAAAAGAATTCCAGTAAGCTGTAAAAGCAAAAATTGCAAGTGCAGAAGTTGCTGGTCTTACCAAAGGAAATGATATTTTCCAAAATACCTGAAATTCATTACAGCCATCTATTCTAGCAGCATCTTCAAGTTCGGCTGGGATTGAAAGATAATGTTGTCTCATTAAAAATATTCCAAATATGGTTACCGCACTGGGAAGAACAACGCCTAAATAAGTATTATAAAGTCCTAGTTTAATAATTGTTATAAAATTTACAATTAATGCTCCTTGCATCGGTATAAGCATAGGCAGTAAAATTAATTTAAACACCAAATTTTTACCCTTCCAATTAAGTCTTGCAAGAGGATAAGCTGCAAGAGAAGCAAAAATGACCTGAAAAACCACACCTAATGATGTTATTATTAATGTATTCAAAAAATATTTAGCCATTGGTATTTTCTTAAATACAGCTATATAATTTTCAATTGTTGGTTTTTTCGGAATCCATTCTGGAGGCCAGGTAAATATGTTTTCTGGTCCTTTAAATGAAGTTGAAATAACCCAAAGAAAAGGGAAAGTAAAAAACAGTGCCAAAGCAATTAAAATAATATATGTTAAAACATACTTTATTATTTTTCTTTTTTTTCTCATCTTTTTTCACCACCCAAACCGAAGAATTTAAAGTTAATTATGGTAAATATTAACAAAATAAAAGAGAATATAACCGAAGCTGCAGCAGATATACCAAATTTATATCTTACAAATGCATAATCATAAATCAAATACATCATAGTTGCAGTACCTGATGCACCTTGTGTTAAAAGGTATATTTCTTCGAAAACTTTTAAAGCGGCAAGTGTCGAAATTATAAAACAAAATAACATAGTAGGTCTCAACAATGGAAGGGTAATTTTAAAAAGAATCTGTTTTGAATTCGCTCCATCTATTTTTGCTGCTTCATACACATCGGAAGGAATATTTTGCAAACCTGCAAGATAAATTACCATATAATATCCGAGTCCACGCCAGAAAGTGACAAACATTGCTGAATAAATTGCAAGATGAGAATCAGTTAGCCATAAAATCGGCTCCTTGATTAATCCTAAATTTAGTAAGGTATAATTTAATAATCCATCAACATTAAAAATCCATTTCCAAGCCATACTAACTATTACAGAACCAGTAATAACAGGTACATAAAAAAGAGTTCTGAAAAATTTTATTCCTGGTATCTTTTGATTCACTAAAATAGCTAATAAGATTGAGAAAAATTGGATAAAAGGAACAACAATTAAGTATTTCATGATATTTTGCAAGGCTGTGTAGAAGTACTTATCTTTAAACAAAGCTTTATAATTTTCAAATCCTACCCACTTTGCAGTACCAAGAAGCATATTATATTTTGTAAAAGACAAGAAAACTCCTCTTATAATAGGGTAGTAGGTAAATATTCCTAATAATAAAAGTGGGATTCCTAGAAAAAGAAATACTATAAAATACACTTGCATCTTTCTTGATTTCATCACAACACCACCTTTAGTTTACTAAAAAGGGAAGGAGAGCTTCTCCTTCCCTAGTCGTTACTAATTAGCAAGTATTTCGTTGATTTCCTTTTCAGCCAAATCTAAAGCTTCTTGTGCGCTATACTCACCCTTGATTGCTTTCAGCCAGTAATCTTGAAGAACTTTTCTAACTTGTGAATATTTATCTGAAGGAATATGATGTACGGTAATGGCATTCAAATCAACAGCTTTTTCCATTGATTTACTTGCCATAAGCATAGCTTTTGCATTCAAATCTCCTTTTTTGGCCCTTTCCATGAATTCCTCACTTGTTTCTAAACCTTGCTTTGTTGAAGGAAGAATTGTAGCATATTTACTAAATTCAATTTGCCATTTAGGTGATGTAATAAATAAAGCAAATTTAACTGCTTCTTTTGGATGCTTTGTAGTAATTGGTATAACGAAATTCATCAATGATGCCTTTATTATTCCAGCTTTACCTACTGGGTATGCAGCAACATCTGTAACTTTATATATATCAGGACTATTAGTTTCAATATGTTTTAACATCGTAAGCCCTGCTGGATACATTGCAAGTTTCCCAGCTTCAAACAATTGTCGACCTTCACCATATCCTCCTAAACTTCTTGGCATTAAATTTTCCCTATATGCTTTCTGGAACCATTCTAATTTTGCAACTGCTTCAGGTGTATTAAATGCCGCTTTTTTACCATCTGGTGTAACAATAGGAATACCTTCAAGAAGAAGCTCATCAACTGCAATAATATTGGGTTCAAATCCGTAAATATCCAAATTCGCTCTTATAATTCTTGAGTATTTAAATACTTCATCCCAAGTTTTTGGAGGATTATCTGGATCAAGACCTGCTTTTCCAAAGAAATCTCTGTTATACATTAAAATTGGAATTGACGCATACCAAGGAAAAGCATACGATTTTCCATCAATTACAGTGGAATTCCAGAGTTTTTCCCAGTATAAATTCTTTTCATTTTCTGTTAAATATTCATCTAATGGAAGAAGTGCACCTTGTGCAGCAAAATCAATTGCCCAGGTTGTGTTAAGATTCATTACATCTGGAGCTTGTTTTGCCGTAACTGCTGCAGTAAATTTTTGAACCGCTGCTCCATATGGAACATCCAACCATTTTACATCAATATCTGGATTTTGCGCTTCAAAATCCTTGATGATAGCATTAATATAATCATCAAATGTTGGACTTAAAGACAATGTCCAGAATTCAATTGTTACTTTTGAAAAACTTAAAACTGCTAAAACAACCAAAAACACTAGAACTAACTTTTTCACCTTAACTCCCCCCTTTAAAATTAATTTCTTGAATCTTCAAATAATTCATGAAAATCTTTTTTTACTTTTCCTGCTAATTTACCAACAACTTCTCCCATATCAACACAAGTAGGTATGATTCTTGCTGCTGATTGGCCAAAAAAATCAGAAGAAAACCCTCTTCCTATAACTGCTAAATTCTTGATTTCTCTGGAAATCAGAGAGCGAATTGGTATTTCATAATAATCTTCGTATTTTGGAACAGAATTTTTTTCATTTTCGTCTATAACCTGCTCTTTTTTATGTACATCCACTCCATAGCAAGCTTTTATAACTCCATCATCAAATTTTGATTTATCAACAACATCTTTTCCCTTGAAAACATACATTCCTTCTGCTCTCCTACTTTCCCTTATACCTAATAAACAAGCTATCTTTTCTATATAACTATCTTTAAATCCAGATACATATTTTTTTGCAAAATCAAACACCTGATATACTTGTTTGTGAGCAATTTTCATTGCTTCAGATATTTCAAATTCATCTGTTGCATTTATTCCTATGTGTGTTGTATTAACCGTAACTCTTCCATTACCTGGAAGTTGTATAAAAAAGAAATAATCATTGGGATATGAAAACCCTTCCTTCTTAGCCCTTTTCACCTCCTTGAAATATCCGGCTACTGACAAAACCTTGGAATCAGGAGAAACCCACTTATAAAAATTATCTGGATCATTTCTAATGCTTTCTCTAACTTTTTTGAAATCGACATTTGAAATAGTAAACATTAAAGTTGCAGCCTGATTGTTTCCATTTTCATCACCAGAAAATGTTTTACAACCAGATAAATACGATAAACTTGAATCTCCAGTTGCATCTATAAATAAATTTGCATTTATTTCATACTTATTACCTACACTTGTCTGTACAACAACCTTTTCTATATAATTTCCATTCTTTATAACTTCAATTGGCATTGCTCTAAAAAGCAAAGTAACCCCTTCAAGTTTTTCAAACAAAATTATTTTTAATATCTCTGAATCAAAGGTATTTTCAAACCTTCCATTATATTTTTTTAGATCATCCAAAATCTCCTGAAAAAAATCTCCAGCTAATATTTTGTCATCTAGCCAGTATCTCATGAAAGGATTTACCAATCCAGAAGTTGCACTTCCACCTACTGTAAAACTCTGTTCAATTAATATCACTTTTTTCCCCATACGAAAGGCATTTACTGCTGCACTTACACCAGAAATACCTCCGCCAAATACTGCTACATCAAAATACATGAAACCCCTCCCTAATAAAGCTTCTTTATCACAGCTTTTGCAGTTTCTTCACCGTATTTAATGCTTTTTTCATAATCCAAAGATTGCAATATTCCAATTAAAATCTCTATTGAAAAAATCTGAGCTAATACAGAACGTCCTGCGCTATTTTTTATAGGATTTTCACTAGAGAAAATTTCTATAATTATTGAAGAATATTTAGCTATTGGCGAATTTCTATGCTCCGTAATAGCAGCTGTTAATGCACCGTGTTTTTTTGCTATAGCAAGTGAATCAACTGTATCTCTTGTTGAACCACTTTGGCTTATTCCAATTGCTAAATCTTTTGAATTCATATTAGCCGATAAAATTGCCTGCATATGGGGATCTGTAATTGCTACTGCTGGATAACCACTTCGTGTAAGTTTATATTGCAAAAATGTTGCAATAGCTCCTGAAGCACCCACTCCAAAAATACAAATTTTATTTGCTGAACGAATTGCATGAGCTAATTTCAGATAATCATCTAGATTGGTGATCTTTGAGGTATTTTCTATTGTTTTTAATGAAGACAAGGTGATTTTTCTTAAGATATCTTCCGGTGAATCATCCTGAAAAATTTCTAATTCTTTTTCTTCTTCAATATTTTTCAGATCTTCTTTTGCAATTGAAAATTTGAATTCCTGAAAAGTCTCAAAACCTAATTTTCTTATAAATCTTATAACTGTTGCATCACTTATGCTACACATATTAGCAAGTTCATTAACAGTTAATTTAATTACCATACTAGGATTTTCAAGAACAAATTGAGCAATTTTACTTTCTGATTTTGTTAAATCATTCATCCTATGTTTAATTAAAGTTATGACTTCACTCATTCTTTTTCCTCCCTAAAAATAAGGATTCAAGAGCAGCACCATATGCCCCGCCAAATTCATCTAAATTTGAAAATAAAATATCTTGTCCGTTATTCAAAGAAGATAACTGTTCATACTGTTTTCTTATTCGACATAAAAACTCTTCACCATAATTTTTTATAACTCCATATAAATAAATTTTTTCAAAGTCAACAAACATTTTAATCATATCTATTAACCATGCATATTTACTTGCTAATTTTTCTTTTTCTTCTTCCTTATTTGATTCGTATGTTTTTCTCAATTTCTCCCCTCTGATAAGGGTTTCAATACATCCAACCTTTCCACAAGTACAAATCAATTTGTTTTCTGGATATAAGATATGTCCGACTTCAAAAGCTCCTCCATTTTTTCCTCTTAACAATCTTCCATTAACTATGGCACCAGAACCTATTCCAGTCCCAACTGTTATTAAAACCATATTTTTTTCTTGAGATACAGACCATTGAGCAAACGTTGCAGCATTAGCATCGTTATCAACAACTGGTTCTATATTGGCCATCTTTAATATTTCTTCTTTTAAATTAACGCCAGTCCAATTTTTAATGTTTTCTGACGCAAAGGTTACAATTCCACTTTCAACATCTATTCTTCCCGCACTTGCAATTCCAATATGTGTAATATCTCTCTCTTTTGCCAAAACTTCATAAATAATAGATAAAATTTTTTCCTTATTTTGAGGATTTCTAATTTTATATCTACCTAAAATCTTCCTATCTAAACTGATTTTTTCCATCCTTATCCAAGTGCCACCAATATCTATTCCCAAAATTTTGGTATTTTCTGATAAATCTGAAATAGCCTCAAAAAATCTTTTTGTAATTATATGAGGTCTAGTAATAGCAGTCCCAACTACAACAGCATGAGCCCCTTTAATTAATGCTTTTCTTATTTCCTCCGGCATTTTATAATGACCTTCAGCAATTACAGGTATATCTGTAACTTTTTTTATTTCCCTTATGAGATTTATATCAGGTTTTTCTACTTTTTCAGTGTAATCAGTATACCCTGAAAGCGTTGTGGAAAAATAATTGGGTTTTAAATGTGCAACTAACTTTACATCTTCCACATCTGCTATATCTGCTACAATTTCTACATGTGGATAATTATTTCTAACAAAATCAAACAGTTCTTTTAATGATTCGGGCCTTTCCCTTCTCGTGCAATCAATAGCAATAACATCTGCGCCGGCTTCAATTATTTCTTTGATTTGATTTTTCCTGACAGTTATGAAAGCACATGATTTTTTTAAGCATTCAAAATCCTTATATATTCCAATTACCGGTAATCCTGTTAATTTTTTTATTATTCTTATATCTTCAGCCCCATTTGCTCTAATACAAGAAGCACCACCTTGTTTTGCAGCAAGCGCTATTCTTGCTATTACATTTGAATCTCTTAATGCTTCGCTATTATATGCTTGACAGGAAACAATTAATGAAAAAGGTTTAATAATCACATTTTTCACCTCTAAAAGAAATAAAATTACAAAAATATAATGAAATTATGTAATTTTACTCCATTATTATACAAAATATTTCAAAAATAAAAAAATTAAAAACACTTAAAAAATTAAAGTGTTATTGTTTTTTTACTGTATAATCATGAATAATTCTCAATTTTAAAAAAATCCGCGGAGATATAAACTCCACGGATTTTAATTTTTTCTATTATTATCTTTTTTACTCTGTTTAACTTTAGTTCTATAAAAATACATTAAAAAAGGTATTTCTCAAACTTCATATTGCATCATATCCTTCTATGAATTTTTCCAATTCTTCAAAAATCTTATTTTTTGTAAATTAAAGTTGATACACTTTGAGGAAAAATAGTTATTGTTTCACTTGAACTAAGTTTAATTTCCTCAAGATCATGCTCTTTGTCAGTAACATACATATTAGATAATTTAAATTTCTCATTCTGAAAGTCTATAAAGAGCTCATGAGGAAAATCTGATGGATTTAAAATAACAATAACTATTTCCTCTTCATTGAGTAATTTGAAAGCAATTGCTTCAAGGTATCCATTTTTCTCATATGAAAGATTAACAACTTTTGATCCTATCTCAACAAATTTACTAAAATTTCCCATCACCCATAATCTTTTTGTGGGAGTAATATTCTTTATATTTCCATCTTCTCCATAATCAACATATATTAAACCATCTCTAAAATCATATTTAGAAACAGCAATCCAATAATGCCATTCAATAACTTTTCCAATTAATATATCATCAATTATTTCTCTTGCCAATGTTAGAGCTGAATCCATCGAATAATCTCTTCCATTGACCATTTCACACCATTCACTCATTACAATTTTCTTGTCTGGATATCTACGTTCTAAATAATTAACAAACAGCTTTTTATCCAAACTACTTGACCAATAAGAATGAACATGAAATTCTGAGATTTTTTCGTTTATCAATTGATCTGTAAACATTGCGTCAGCATATTTTCTAGAACTTTTCCATTCCCCAGACTCAGGTGCGTTAATTTTTATATTCAAATTTCTTTTTTCTGCTTCTTTAATGATTTCTCTTAATAATTTCACAACCTCATCAGGACTGTAATGAGCACCCTCCTGGCCTTTCGAACTATCCCAAAACCATTGAGGTTCATTAACAGGACTAAGTTCTGTTACAGGAATACCTTCTGAAATGAGAAGTTCTACAATATCAATTAAATATTTTGCAAAATCATCGTACATATCACTTCGCAAATTTGAATTACCATCAAAACCTCCATCTACAAATCCAGAAATAGTCATTCTAGCAGGTGGACTATATGCAAAAGCAACAACTTTTGTCACATCAAAATCTAAAGCTCTTTTAAGAACTCTCAAAGCATCTTCATCTCTAGACAAATCATATATGCCAGGATTAACTTCAAGTGTATTAGCTTTTCTCCAAGAATCTTTTATGTTATTTGGCTCACCAGCGCCAATATAATACTTATATATGTTTATTCCAATACCATATTTTTTACTAAACAATAATCTTACAATTTTTTCCATAACTTCCGAATTTTTCCCTATTTCTTGTGCCCACCATGCCGCAGATACTCCAAAACCATTAAATGTCAAAACTTCATTTGAAATTTCGATAGAAAATCTTGCGGGTATTTTTTCTATCCTAGTTCCGGATATAGCAATTACTAGTATTGTAATAACGACAAGAAAAAATACTTTTTTCATTTTTGGTTTCACCTCAAAATACTTTTTTACCTAATTTTCCCGGCTATATTACTGAGATTGTTGTGATTATAACACATTTTTATATTAAATTTAGAATCCAAAAAATTGATTTTTTTAATTATATTTTTAAAATAACCAAGTAAATGAACATTTTATTTTGTATTGTATTTTATAAGAAATTTTGAAATAAAATTCATAAATTTCTCAAAATCATCAATGTAGTAAAGGTTTGTTTCCACTTTTAAATCTGAACATCCAAAACCCTTAGGGCCTGAGAACTCCCGGGATAATTTTTTGGAAATTTCTTCTTCAATCTTTTCATCAGAAGAAATCATAAATACATATTTTACTTTTGCATGTTCTAAAAGATAATCAATATGCCAATGTTTCTTCTTTTTTCTGGATAGATGCCTTTCTATTCTTTTTTCCATGTTATTCATTGCAGAACCCACATACGCATATAAACCTTTTTTTAAATCCCACTTGTATATTTTTCTTTTTTTCAAAAGTTCTATTACCAAAATATAACTTCCTTTCATTTCAAACCTCCAAAAATTATTTTTATAAACTTCCTAACTTAATTGTACAACATAATTTTAGATTCAATTACCAAATCTCATTTGAAAATTTTAAAACTCCAAATTCATTAAAATTTTGTTTTTTAATAATTTTATGTTAAAATATTATTACCTGTAGCAGTCATATTAATTTTTTCCACAAGGAGGATGGTAAACGTATGGAAACATTGAAAGTTAGCTCAAAGTCAAACCCCAACAAAGTTGCTGGCGCAATCGTAGGGTCACTCACAAAAAACGAAAAACTTGAAATTCAGGCAATTGGTGCCGGAGCAGTTAATCAGGCATCAAAGGCTTTAGCTGTAGCAAGAAGATTTTTATCTGAAGATGGTAAGGATCTTTACGCTGTTCCAGGATTTATTGAAGTTGAAATTGATGGTGAAACAAGAACAGGTATTTCTTTCAGAGTTTACCTAACAAATAAGAAAGCTGAGTAATCGGGGAAAGTATTTCGATGATTTTTTTTTAGTTCTAAAGATTCTGTAGAAGAAGGCGAGATGATTTGGAAAGAAATAAAACATATTTCGCCAATAATGGTTTTAGTGAAAAGATTAAATTTTATATAATGTTAGTATATGGGTGCTTGATGCACCCATTATTTAATGGGAGGTATAAAATATGAAAGTTGGTGGCCAAGCAATTATTGAAGGCGTTTTAATGATGGGAAAAAAAGTTGCAATAGCAGTTAGAGACAAAGAAGGAAAAATAGTTACAGAAAGTCTTGGAAAAATTAAAAGGACAAAATTTCTCAAAATACCATTTCTAAGAGGATTTTTTAGCCTGTACTATTCATTGTATTACGGTTTAAAAGCTCTAGATAGATCAGCTGAGATCTCATCTGGTGAAGAAATGAAAAAATCAGATACATTTTTTTCAATCTTAATTGCACTTGCTCTTGGAATTGGTGTTTTTGTTCTAGTACCTGTCTGGTTAACAGGACTTGTGGGTGTTAAAAACAACGAATTTCTTTTTTCCCTTGTAGATGGATTTATTAGGCTTGTATTTTTCCTTTTATATGTATGGATTATCGCCTTTATGAAAGACGTAAAAAGAGTTTTTCAATACCATGGAGCTGAACATAAAACTATTCATGCATATGAAAACAACGAAGAATTGACACCAGAAAATGTTCAAAAATATTCAACAATTCATCCAAGATGTGGAACAAATTTCGTTATGATTTTCTTAATTGTGGCAATATTATTATTTAGCCTGTTTGGGATATGGAAACCTTTAACTGGTCTGCAAAGAGTGTTAATAAGAATAATATTTATTCCAGTAATTGCTTCTTTGTCATATGAACTTTTAAAAATCTTTGACAAATTTCCATTTTTAAGATTTCTTGCCTTTCCAGGACTGCTTTTACAAAAATTAACAACGGCAGAGCCGGATCTTTCACAGCTTGAAGTGGCAATTGCTTCATTGAAATTTGCGTTGGAAGATGAAGATGAAAATACAAATAAAGATGTAGATGAAAACCCCGTAGAATTTATGGGATAACAAGATAAATACAGAAGTAAGCAGATATGCAAATGCCAAAAATTTCAAACTTCCAAATTTTTCTGAAAACACATGATGAAGATGTCCTCTGTCCGGTAAGAATGGATTCTTACCGGATATTGTTCTTCTTAGAAAACTGGATAAAACCTCATACGCTGGATAACCAAAAACCAGTGTCAGATAAACAAGTTCGTTTGTTTGAGAAGAAGCTATAGAAACAAGAATAAAAGCTGAAAGTAAAGTTCCCGATTCTCCCATGAAAAGTTTTCCAAAAATATTGAATAAAAAAATGGGGAAATATATGAATGATAAATCAAATCTTTTCAGAAATAATGAATAGATCAAAAAAACACCTGTTGAAAGCCCATTTAAACCATCTATCATGTTAAAGCCATTAGCAACAGCTAAAAACCAAAAAAACGCAAAGATTTTCACACCAAAACCACTGTATCCAAAAAGTGTAAGATTTGAATTCAAAACAAAAATCAATGAAATAATTGCATCAAGCAGAAATTTTATTTTATACGATAGTTTTTTTACATCATCAAGAAGGCCAAAGAAAAAAGAAAGAAATACACCAAGGGTAAAAAGGGGATTTTCATGAATGTTCAAAAAAATAAAATAAGATATAAATAAAATTAATCCTCCAATTTGAGGAGTTGGCATATGATGATTTTTCCGAGCATCAGGAAAATCAAGTAATATTTTATATTTTTTTGAAAAATAATATGTTAAAATTACAACCACTAAAGGAATGATTACTTTCAAAGTCTCACCATCTAGCGAAAATATAAGATAAGGAAATTACAAGATTTATAGCCGTAAACACACCTACAATTTTCTCCTCTTTCCATCCTAAAAGTTCAAAATGATGGTGAATCGGAGCCATTTTAAAAATTCTTTTTCTAAACATCTTATACGAACTCACTTGTAGTATAACACTTAAGGTTTCAATAATAAAAATGGAAGATGAAAAGACAAGCTGAATCTCAGCATCGTAATACATTGCAAATGTGGCAAGAAATGCACCAAGCGCTAATGAACCAGTGTCGCCCATAAAAATAGAAGCTGGTCTTGTATTAAAAATTAGAAAACATAAAACCGCTGAAACAACTATCAACGAAAACTTATCCTTGAAAAGAAAAACCATGGGAAGAACGGATGAAACCCAGACCCATCCAGCTAAACCATCGAGCCCATCTGTTAAGTTAACCGCATTAGATGCTCCAGTAATTACGAAAATCCAGAAAAAATAATATGAAAATTTTGAAACTTCAACACCAAATATTGGCCTGACTTCTGTAAATGAAATAATTATTATTGAAAAAACAATTTGAAGTAATAGTTTTTGATATGCTCGAAGTCCAAGAGCGTCCTTCTTTCGTATACTTGCAAAATCATCAATAAAACCTATTAATCCAAATAAAATTAAAGATAGCAAAAGAGGAATTGGAACTTTTATAAACAATCCAATAACAGCTGAAACTACAATAAAGATAATTCCTCCAGCCGTTGGTGTCCCGGTTTTATAATTATGTAAATCCGGACCTTCTTCCCTTATATACTGCCCCAGTTTATATCTCTTCATTAATTTTATATATACTGGAAAAGAAACCAGTGAAATTACAAAAGATAGTATTACATATACATAACCCATCTTATTTCTCCTTTTACAAAACTTTTTCAATTAAAAATATGGATAGTAAAAAATGCAAAATTTCGTTTTCATCTAATTCTTTTTTGAAAACAAAAAATCCTTCTGTATCACCAAGTTTGAATAAATACCTGAATATTTCTCCATCACTTTTGTAATTTAAAAGGTAATAATAACCATCATTGATTGAAATTATATATTCCCTATCTTCGATAACAACAATTTTATTACCATCTTTCAAAATTTTCATATCACAATCTAACTCATATATCCTATCTTTATCTGTAGAAATAAAAAATAAATTTCCTGTTTCTTGACAGGAAATTTCTTTAAATTCTTCTAAATCTTTAAATTCTAAAGGAAGACCAATGAACTTTTTTAAAAGCTCAGTATCAATATTTTCAAAAAATACTTTCTTCATTTAAAGGTTTTCTCTCCTTTATTTATTTTTTGAAAAATAATATCAATAGCTACATCTCTATCCTTAAAAGGAATTTTATGATCGTCGTTGAATATTTGATATGGTTCATGACCTCTTCCGGCAATTAATACTACATCACCCTTATTAGCAAGAGTAATAGCAGTTTCAATAGCCTCTCTTCTATCAACAATGGAGAGAGATAAACTATCTGGAACTATTCCTTTTTCAACATCTTTGATTATTTTTCCAGGATCTTCTCCACGAGGATCATCGGTTGTAATTATTGCAATATCAGAATATTTGGATGCAATTTCAGCCATCATTGGCCTTTTGCCAATATCCGATTGTCCACCGGCACCAAATACGGTAATTATTCTTCCTTTTGCAAGTTTTCTAAGGGAAAGAATTATTTTTTCAAGTGCATCTGGTGTATGTGCAAAATCAACTATTACTTCAATACCCAATTTTCTTGCTTCATGAATAACTTCGAAACGACCGTCAACTCCTCTAAACGCTGCCACAGCACTTATGACTTCATCAATATCATATCCTATTTCTGCAAGAGCAGCAATTACAAGCGTAATGTTAAAAGCATTATATTCTCCAATTAATTGTGAAGAAACATTTTTAGGACCAAAAGGAGTATCTAATTTGAAAAATGTTCCAGACCAATTTGTATTAATTTCTTTAATTACGTAATCTGATTTTCTATCAGTACCAAACGTCACTATTCTCACATTGTTATGTCTTATATCTTTTAAATATTCATGATTAATTATTGCTATTCCTTCAGATTTCAACAAATTTAAAATATGAAGTTTTGCCTTTTTGTAATTTTCAAAAGTTTCATGAAAATCAAGATGATCTCTTGTAATATTTGTTAAACCAACTATATCAAATTGAATACTTTCCACTCTGTATTGAGCAAGGGCATGAGAAGAAACTTCCATTCCAAAATACTGCCCACCACTTCTCACTGTCTTAGCCATATTTCTCATAATTTCTATAGAACTTGGAGTAGTATTATGGTGATAAAATTTATCACCCATTATATCATTTAAAACCGTACCGCTTATACTACCTTTAAATCCTAAAGTGTGCATAATATGGTGAAATAAATGAACGGAAGTTGTTTTTCCATTGGTTCCAGTAACACCAAAAGTAATAAGTTTCTCGTAAGGCCTTTCGTAAAACTCACTTGCAACAATCGCTTCAGCAATTCTGGAATCGACAACATGAATATAAGGATAATGATCTGGTACTTCCTTTTCCACAACAAATACTTTTACACCTTGTGCATACAATTTGTCGATAATGGTATGAGAATCAAAGGTTTGACCTTCACGACAGATAAAAAGGCTTCCTTCCTTAACATCTCGAGAATAAGAAGAAACATAATCAACTTCCGTTTCTGCATCACAATTAACCTTTAAAACCAATGAATTTAATGATGAGATCAAATTACTTATTTTCAATAAAAACCACTCCTTGGAACATTCCAAGCTTTTTTAAAATTATATAACATTTTATTAAAATTTTCAATCTTTAATATCATCTTTCATACCAATTTCATTTAAAATAATGAAATCTTTGTCTCTCCAGTTTCTTTTGACTTTCACATGAAGGTCTAGAAAGATTTTTTGTCCCGTAAGATATTCAAGTTCCTTTCTCGCGTCCTGACCTATCTTCTTTATCATACTTCCCTGATGACCAATAATAATACCTTTTTGACTATTTCTATCAACATATATATTAGCCCTTATATACAAAACACCATTATCCCTTTCTTTTATTTCTTCAATAATAACAGCAACAGAATGCGGTACCTCTTCATATGTGTAATGAAAGACTTTTTCCCTTATTATCTCTGAAGCCATAAATGAAAATGGTCTATCTGTTATCATGTCTTCAGGATAAAACTGTGGACCTTCCGGTAATTTTTCTATAATTAAATCTAAAAGCTCTTTAATTCCTTCACCTCTTACTGCAGATGTCTTTACTACTTTTATACAGTTTTTTAGTTCACTTTCCATTTTCTTCGCCAGATGCTCTACTACTTCATTTTTTACAAGATCTATTTTATTTATCACACCAATAGTTGGGGTTCCAGATTGATTTACAAAATCAAACACAAATTTTTCAGGTTTTCTTATTCCTTCTTTAGCATCAACAACAGTTAAAATCAAATCTACACCTTTTAAAGCAGTTACAGCTGCTTTTACCATATATTCTCCAAGTCTATATAAAGGCTTGTGAATCCCAGGTGTATCAACAAAAATTACCTGATACTCATCAGTTGTATGGATTACATTAATTCTATTTCTCGTAGTTTGAGGTTTGTCAGATACAATTAATACTTTTCTTCCTACTATTGCATTAACAAGAGACGATTTACCAACATTTGGTTTTCCTGCTAATGCTACAAAACCCGATTTCACATTACACCTCCTCAAATCTTAACTTCAAAGGATATTTCTCTGTTAATCTTTTCTTAATTTCTGTCCAAGTCTTATTTATTTCCTCTTCACTTAATGTTTTTTCATTGGATCTAAAAACACAATAAACGGTAATACTTGTATATCCTTCAGGTATACCTTTTCCAGAATAAATATCAGAAATACCGGCCTCTTCAACATAATCATAATCAAAAAGCTCGTCAATGATTATTCCCATTCTGAAGTTTTTCGGAACAAGGAATGAAACATCACGTCTCACAGAAGGATAAACAGCACTTTCTCTGTAAGGAGGAACTTCTTTGAAATTATCGTATAATTCATCTGCAGATAACTCAAAAACATAAATTTCATCTTTCACATCATAAAATTTATCTGCAATTTCTGGGTCCACCATACCAATAAAGCCTATTTCCTTATCATCTAAATAAATCTTTGCCGTTCTGGTTGGAACAAAACCTTGAATCTCAGCTTCTTTAAATTCAAATTTTAATTTGAACAAGTCTGAAATATTATCAAGTATACCTTTAAAGTTGTAGAATGTAAATACCCTATTATCAGTATAATCATATTTATTCAGTCTACCAACAGCAACAGCGGCAATTTTTTCTACATCTTTAGGCTGCTCTGTTGTCCCTTTAAACACTCTTCCAATTTCAAACAATTTAACATTTCTATTCTGTCTTTTGTAGTTATATGATAAGGAATCCATCAAACCGTAAATCAATGTAGGTCTTAAGACATCCATTTCTTCGTTAATAGGATTTTTAATCTTAACTTTTTCGTTTGTAAAATTCCACCTGTCAACTATCGCTTCTGCAACAAATGTTAACGTTGTTGCTTCACTAAAACCTTCAGATGTCATATGGGTTTTTAATTTATATCTTAAGCTCTGAATTTTGGTTCTCCCAATACCTTTTGTCAAAATTCTAAATGGTTCACTTTCTATCTTCGATGTACCATAAATTCTTGAAATTTCCTCAACAATATCTATTGGTCTTTCTATATCAAAATATCTGAAAGTCGGGATGTGTATTTTCCAAGTATCGTTATCAAGATCCTCAACTTTAAAACCAAGACGTGTGAGTATCTTCTTTTGTGTTCCTTTTTCAATATATTCCCCGACTACTTTTTCTGTAGTTTTTTGCGGATAATTTATCACTTTTGGCTCAATTTTCCTGGTATAGACATCAACAACTTCTGTTGATACACCACCGGCAAGTTGACTTAAAAGAGTTGATAACCTATCTATTACATATTCCGCATCGTTTGGATCTACACCTCTTTCAAATCTATATGAAGCTTCTGTCATCAAACCAAATTTCTTTGAAGTTTTTCTAATTCTAACTGGATCAAACATTGCAACTTCAAGTAAAACATCTGTAGTATTTTCTGTAACTCCGCTATCTTCTCCACCCATAATACCTGCAAGAGCCAGAGGTCTCTTCCCATCTGTTATAAGTACTTCATCTCCAGAAAATTCATATTCTTCCCCGTCCAATAAAAGTAATTTTTCGCCTTTTTTTGCATCTCTGACAACTATTTTTTTATTTGACAGTAAATTCAAGTCAAATGCATGTACTGGATGTCCTGTTTCAAGTAAAACATAATTTGTAATATCCACAACATTGTTAATTGGTCTAACACCTGCTGCAATAAGTCTTCTTTGTAGCCAGAGAGGGCTTGGACCAACCTTTACACCTCTAACAACCCTTGTTGTGTACCTCCAGCATCCTTTACTTTCAATCTCAACATCTACTTCACATTTTCCATTAACTTCAAAACTATTTTCAGGCAATTTCAAATCAATATCATACAACGCTGAAACTTCTCTCGCTAGCCCAATTACACTTAAACAATCTGGACGATTTGGTGTTATTTCAACATCCAAAACTTTATCATCAAGTTTTAGATAGGAAATTATATCTGTTCCTGGAGCTATCTCTTCTTTAAATCTATACACTGAATCAGATTTTTCTTCTAATCCAAATTCTTCTAAAGAGCACATCATACCTTCAGACAGAATTCCACGCATCTTTCTAGGACTTATCACTAAATCACCAAGTCTGGTACCTTCCAATGCTAAAGGAACAATATCTCCCTCTTTTACTGTCAAATCACCTGTTACTATTGTTCTAATTTCACTTCCTATGTCAACTTTACAAACAATAAGTCTATCAGCATTTGGATGCTTTTCTACTTTAATTACCTTTCCTGCAACTATTTTCCCTGAAACATTAAAAGGTGTAATTATTTCTTCAACATTGTTCCCAGTTAAACTAAGTCTTTCGGCTAACTCTTCAGGAGTATCAGAAAAATCAACAAAATCCTTTAGCCATTCGATAGAAAGTCTCAACTTCCTCCACCTCCGGTTTTTTTCGGATTTTTAAAGTTCCATACAAAACCTAAAATAACCATTAATAAAAACAATCCAATAAAAATTGAAGAATAAAGTGGTTCAGTCATTTTCTCATCAACATTATCTCTAATTATAAAGCCAACAATAACGGCACTTAAAGCTCCAGAACCCGCAATTATTGACATTACAGATATAACCTCTGAACTTTTTTTAGATGAAATTAATCCTCCAAGAATGCCCAATCCTATACCTATTGAGGCAGTTATATACAATGGATTGAAGCCTAATTGAATATCAAAAAACTGGAGTGCAAAATCAGAAAGATAATAACCAATTAAACCAACAACACCAAAACCTGCTATAAAAACAAATGATTTATACAACGCAAATAAAACAGCAGCAACAATTACCCCAAAAACAAGCATAGATATTTGATAATATGCTGGTTCAGCAAGCCATTCATTTAGTTGAGGAAATTGATTTAGTAAGACAGGAAATAATACATTAATACCAAGCAAAAAACCAAGTAAAGCAATGGAAATTTTTTCAACAAATTTTGCAGCAATAATCAAAAATACTCCAACAATGAGGGAATAATACCAGTATTCAATAATTGGTCTAATATAAATTAAAATCCCTTCAGGAGTAATAGCATTTTCCATTAAAATACCTCCCTAATGCTTTTTTCTACTTCTAATCTTTAAAAACATATCAATCACATCAGTTTTTCTTTCAGCACCATTTATCAATCTTTGAATATTAGATTTATGTCTATAAACCGAGAAAAGTGAAAGTGCCAAAAAAACAATCCAGTAGTCTTTTCCCATTATTAACATGAAAATACTTGCACTTATTAACCCTACCATAGAGGCAAGAGATACATATTGGGTAATTCCTACAATTAAAATCCATATTCCAAGAAAAACTAGACCTGAAAGAGGATAAATACCTAAAAGCATTCCAAAAGTTGTAGCAACACCTTTTCCGCCTTTAAATTTCAGGTAAATTGGATAACAATGTCCAAAAACTGCAAAACTTCCAGCAAGTAATTGCGCATTTAATCCAAATTTTCTTGTTAAAAACACAACAACTAATCCTTTAGAAATATCCAATAAAAAAGCTAACCCTCCATATAACGGACCCGCACTTCTTAAAACGTTAGTACCACCTATATTTCCACTGCCAATTTTTCTAATATCAATTCCTTTCAATTTAGCAATTATAAAGCTAAATGGTATAGCTCCTATAAAATAACCTATAAGGATTGCATATATTATGCCCTTCATTATCATCCCTCCTTAGGACAACTTTAGCTTTTTTATATTCAGATTATATCACAGCATTTAAAATTCTTTCAGAAGCCTTCCCGTCACCAAAAGGATTTTTTGTTTTATCAACCTTTACATCAAAACCCTTTACAAGAGCCTTAAAAACAGATGATTTTTCTGTACCAGCCAAGATTCCATATCCGCTTTCAATTAATTCGGGTCTTTCTGTAGTATTTCTACAAACAACTACAAATTTTCCAAAGCTTGGAGCTTCCTCTTGTATACCTCCACTGTCTGACGCAACAATCCTTGCACCTTTCAACAGGCTCAAGAAAGTTATATAATCAACTGGCTCTAGTAGAATAGCTCTTTCATATTCCCCAAGCACTTCCTTTACAATTTTTCTTACCTTTGGATTCAAATGAACTGGAAATACTATTGAAAGACCATATTCTTTTGAAAATTCTTTTATACCTTCAAGAATTTTTCTCATTTTTTCTCCCCAATTTTCTCTTCTGTGTAATGTAACTAAAATATAGTTATCTTCTTTAATATGTTCTTTTCTTATCTTGTCAAGATCAAACTTTTCTTGAACATAATAAAGGGCATCTACTACAGTATTTCCAGTAATAATAATCCTGTCCTTTTCAAAACCTTCTTTTAATAAGTTCTTTTTTGAATTTGTAGTTGGAGCAAAAAGCAAATCGGAAACTTGATCTATAACACGTCTATTCATTTCTTCTGGAAAAGGATCTTTCAGATTTCCACTTCTTAGACCAGCTTCTACATGTCCTACTTTTACCCCATTATGAAATGCTGATATAGCACCTGTCATAGCCGTAGTGGTATCTCCCTGAACAAATACCCAATCCAATTTTTCTTTCTCTATTATCTCCTCCATTTTAACCAATACTTTTGCTGCCACACTATTTAAAGATTGATTTTCCGTCATTATATTCATATCGTAATCAGGAGTCAAACTAAAAACTTTCAACATCATATCCATCATTTCTCTATGTTGAGCAGTAGCAATTGAAACTACATTGATTTCCATTTCTTTTGCCTTTAAATATATAGGAGCCATTTTAATTACTTCTGGCCTTGTTCCAAAAACAAGTCCTATTTTCACGTTTTTGTCCCCCTTCTTTCAAAAATTTGAAGAAAAAACACGAAAATTAACCCTATTATGGGAAGTATAAACATAGATGGAATACTTTTGTTTGAAAGCAAACCCATAAAATAAGAAAAAATCATACCCCCTATCCCCGTTGAACCATATGTAACACCATTTAATAAACCTACCTCATCTTTGTTTAAATTCATATTAGCATATCTTTGAATCATAGGGAAAATTGCTCCCATTAAAAATCCAATTACTAAAAAAACATAAGAATTTTTAGTTAGTAGCATTATCACTATTAAAATAGATGAAAACAAAGAACAAAAAACAACTATTTTCTTTTCATTGATAGATTTTACAACAAAATCACTCAAAAACCTTGCAATGGTATAAAAAATCCAAAACATACTTATTGACAATGCGGCTTTATCAGCAGAATGCCCAAAATAAATGAATAAATTAGATATCCACGTAACAAGTCCTATCTCACTTCCGGAATATAATAGAAATGAAATTATAGAAATGAAAAATACAGGTTTTAAAATTGTTTTCTTTATTTTAGCAAATTTCATCGTCTCATATTTTGCTTCAGGTACTTTAATAAAAAAGTTCCAAATAAACATTAAAAGCATTAAAATTAAATAGGTTAAATAAAGATATCTGTAACTAAAATCATATTTAATAGATAAAGAAACTAAGAAAGGTGCAATTATTCCTCCCATACCAAAAAACGCATGTGTAAGTCCAAATTTTGGGTTATCCAAATGAGCAAGTAGCGTCGTAAGAGAGGTAAAAAGAATTGAAGAAGATGCACCTACTAAAAATGAAGCAAGGATTATTCCTGTTAAATTCCTTGAAAATGAAAAGAACAAAAGACCTATAAATAAAAGAACATATCCAAAATAATTAGATTTTTTTACACCAAATTTTGAGATTAAAATTGACATTATAAAAGAAAAAATTGTGGTCCCTAAAACCCCAAAAACAGGAATAGAAGATGAAGCTGATATTGAAATATTTAATCTGTTTTGAAATACAGGCATTAATGGAGCTAGTGAATTAAGAATAACAGAAGAAATTAAAATGTTCAACATGATAAAATACTTTATCACAAAACCACCTCTCAAATATTTTATCACAGTTGATTTTTTTTGGAAAATTACACTCTTATATGTTAAAATAATCTATGAACTTTTAAAAAAGGAGGTGTAAGAATGAAACGTGTCATCATTGTTCTTGCTGTTTTATTTGCTGCATTTAGTGTGTTTGCAGCTTCTGAAAATGCACTGGAAATTTTCAGCTGGTGGACAGGTGGTGGAGAAGAAGAAGGTCTTTTAGCTCTTTTTGATCTATTCCATACATATTATCCTGATATTGAAATTATTAATGCCGCTGTTGCAGGTGGGGCAGGTACAAATGCAAAAGCAGTTCTTAAAACAAGGATGCTTGGTGGAAATCCACCAGATTCATTCCAGGTTCACGCTGGAATGGAATTAACAGATACTTATGTAATTCCAGGTCTCATGGAACCTATCACATTTATTTACAAAGAACTTGGTATTCTCGACAAATTCCCAAAGGATCTCCTTGATATTGTAAGTTATAAAGGTGAAATTTACTCAGTACCAGTTAACGTTCACAGAGCAAACGTTGTTTTCTATAACAAAAAGATTGCTGAAGAAATTGGAATGAAAAAAGAACCAACAACATGGGCAGAATTCTTAATGTATCTTGACAAGGCCCAACAAAAAGGTTATATTGGTTTGTCTCTAGGAGACAAAAACAAATGGACCTCTCTTCACTTATTTGAAAGTATAGTGCTTGCAGAACTTGGCCCAGAAAAATATAACAAACTCTGGAAAGGAGAAACTTCATTTAACGATCCAGCAATTAAACACGCTTTATCAGTTATGAAAGATTTGTTAAAATACGTCAATTCAGATCACTCCGCACTTACTTGGCAGGACGCAACAAGGTTAGTATTTGAAGGAAAAGCATTCTGTAACGTAATGGGAGACTGGGCAGAAGGATACCTTAAGACTCTTGGTTGGAAGCCAGGTGTTGAGTTTGGTTGGTTTGCAGTTCCAGGTACACAAAATGCATTCATGTTAGTATCAGATACGTTCGGCCTTCCAAAAAATGCTCCACATAGAGAAAATGCAATTAAATGGTTAAAATTCCTCACTACAGTAGAAGCCCAAGATACATTTAACCCAATTAAAGGGTCCATTCCTGCAAGAATTGATGCCGATAAATCAAAATATGATGTGTACCTACAATGGTCCATGAACGATTTCTCGACAAAATCAATTTGTCCATCCATTATCCATGGTTCTGCTGCACCAGAAGCATTCTCTACTGCATTAATGGATGCCATTAATAAATTCGTTACTGAACAAGATGTTAATAAAGCCTTTAAAGAAATTCTGTGGATTGCCGAAGATAATGGATACGTAACAGACTAACAACTTTATAGGGGCGGAAAATTCCGCCCCTGACTTTAAAAAGGGGTGAAAAATTGAGAAAGAAAAATCTCGTAATTGGAATATCTGTTGTTGCCCCCTCTATTATTGCAATTGCAATTTTTGTATACGGTTTTATAACCTGGACTCTTAGAGTTTCTTTTTCTAACTGGAATAGCTTCTCTGCTTTATTAAAAGGTGAGTATAAATTTGTTGGTTTAAGAAATTATATAAGACTTTTCCAAGATACTAGATTTCAAACTGATTTATGGAACACCTTATTTTTCACCCTTTTCTTTCTTTTTGGAACCATTGCTCTTGGTATCGTCATGGCAATTTTAGTTGATAAAGGCCTTAAAGGTTCTCGTCTATTCCAGAACCTTTTCCTATTCCCTATGGCAATATCTTTTGTGGTAACAGGTACTGTATGGAGCTGGATCTTTGCTCCTGGAAATCTACCCAATAACCCTCAGGGTTTGAATCTTTTATTTCAAAAATTGGGACTTGATAATCTTATGTGGGGTTGGTATACATCAACTGATTCTTTAGGTCATTTCAACCTAGCACTTATACCCGTAATTATTGCCGCTGTTTGGCAATTATCAGGATACACAATGGCGATGTATCTTGCTGGTTTAAGAGGTATTCCTAACGATATTATTGAAGCAGCAAAAGTTGATGGCGCAAGTGAATGGAAAATATTCTGGCGCGTAAAAATGCCGTTACTCACCCCTATAACTTTGAGTGCATTAATAATCCTGGGCCATATTTCACTTAAAATATTTGATTTAGTTTTTGCTATGACTGGAAGTGGTCCAAACTTTGTTACTGATGTTCCAGCCATTTATATGTTTGAACTTACATTCAGAAGTAATAGATATGCTATGGGTTCAGCGATTGCAATCATAATGCTTTTGTTTGTAGCTATTGTAATAGTTCCATATCTTTTTAGCAGTATGAGAGGTGAAAAAAGATGAAAAAAATATTCACCTACTTTTTCCTTGTTTTAATTTCTTTATACATATTAGTCCCTTTATACGTTCTTCTTGCAACTACATTCAAACCTCTTCAAGAAATTGGAATCTCAGACATGTGGAAATTACCTAAAGACTGGTCATTAAGTGGCTTTATTAAAGCCTTCCAAAAATTAGGGCCCAATTTAAAAAACAGTTTTTACCTTACAATACCTGCAACAATAATTTCCGCTTTTATTGGTTCAATAAACGGATATGTATTTTCAAAGGTAAAATTTAAATATGCTAATCTAATTTTTGCAATAATACTTTTTGGAATGTTTATTCCATACCAAAGTATATTATTTCCTTTAATAAGGTTTTTGCAAAGCATAAAATTATACGGAACAATCTCTGGTTTAATTTTAGTTCACGTTGTTTATGGAATTCCAATTACAACCCTTATCTTTAGAAATTATTACAGCGAAGTACCAAATGAACTTGTTGAAGCTTCATATATGGACGGTGCTGGTTTTTTTAAAACATACACAAAAGTTTTATTTCCAATTTCAATACCAGCTTTTGTAGTAGTAATCATCTGGCAGTTTACTAATATTTGGAATGAATTTTTATTTGCAGTGACTGTAACAAGTAGTCCTGATAAACAACCAGTTACAGTTGCACTTGTAAACCTAGCTGGTAGTCAGGTTGTAGAATGGAATGTACAAATGGCTGGTGCCCTATTAACAGCTTTACCAACTTTGGTTGTATATGTCCTGCTTGGTAAATACTTTATTAGGGGATTACTTGCGGGTTCAGTTAAAGGATAATTGGAATATTAACCTTTAAGTTTTTATTTAACAATGAAATGAGAAACATGGAATCATTTTTAGCAGTGAGGCAAGGCCATAATTCAATGAAAAGTCATTAATAAAGAAAAAATAAGGTATTTTAACGACCTTATTTTTTGTTATTTAACTTTTAAAAATAATTGCTGCAGCATAAATGTACTCATTTTCATAACTTTTTACCATTGAACATTTATGATTTTTAATCTTTATTATCTAATAAATTACTTTACTTTAAAAACCCATATATCACTATTTCCATTATTTTTGGTTACATCACCATCATTTGAATTTGTATATCCTACTAATATATAACCACCATCCAAAATTATATCAAAAGCATAATCATCTGAAGAGCCTCCTAATGTTCTTACAAATTTCAGATTTCCATCCTTATCCAATAATCCTACATATATATCAGATTTCCCCTTATTGTTTATAAAATCTCTATCATTTGAAGATGTATTACCTACAAAAACAAATCCTTCGTTAGTTTCTTTTACTTTATATACATAATCATCATTTGAACCTCCGACTACACTCTTCCAAATAGTATTTCCATCTTTATCAAATTTTATTAACAAAATGTCATTTTTGCCGTTATTTTTTGATATGTAGCCATTTTTTGAAGTGGTATTAATGGAGATTATAAAACCTCCATCCTTAGTTTCAAAAACCGATGAAGCAGAGTCATATCCTGTACCACCAATTACATTAGTCCAAACGACATTTCCTTCTAAATCAAGCTTAACTACCCAAACATCAGCTTTACCATTGTTTTCTTTAACATCACCATCATTTGAATCTGAACTACCAACGATGATATACCCATCTTCAACCAAAGCAACTGATTCAGCCATATCCTGACCAGAACCACCCAAAACTTTTTGCCAGACAATTTCCCCGTTTTCATCTAATTTAATAATCCAAAAATCTGATAACCCATGGCTTTGTTCTATATCTTTATCTATGGAGGTAGTCCAACCAACAACAATATAACCACCATCTTTGGTTTGTTTAATTGATTTTGCTAAATCAATATTTGAACCACCAAATATTCTCTGCCATTTGATATTTCCTGAATTATCCAATTTTACTATCCATGCATCGTATTCACCTTTGTTTTCTTTAACATCACCATCTTTTGAATTTGTATATCCTGCTATTACATATCCATTGTCTTGTGTTGATTCTACAGAATACGCAAGATCAAACCCAGAACCACCAA
>Ga0209834_10000391_pt1 | contig 26949 bp, 44 predicted proteins | sample Mar14236cmmetaG_FD_184134 | JGI IMG/M metagenome (GOLD analysis project Ga0209834, IMG submission 184134) | Marine hydrothermal vent microbial communities from Guaymas Basin, Gulf of California to study Microbial Dark Matter (Phase II) - Marker... ...
TAACCAATAAGATAACTGGATACAATAACAGATACCTTACGTTCAGGTCCAAGAAGATGATTGACGTGAAAAAAGAGGCTGTTATGAACAACATGTATATGGTTGGATAAGCATTAAACAAGTCCTCAATACGAGTGCCCATTACTTCCAACCATAACCTATGCTAGAAACCTTTTTATACCCCGAGTGTCAGATACAACTCACAGAAACAAACCACACAGGTCGGGAAAAATGTGCACTCTTAAGACAAGATTAAGTCCAGAAGAAAAGGAATTTTTCAAGAAAATAATCCCAGTCCTAATCCAAAAGATAGAACAAATAGAGAGAGAATTTCCCTTTGAAAAAACCATTGGTATGGACTTAACAACTAAAGCATTAAGAATAAGAGTAAGACCAAAGAAATTCCTACCCAAGGAAGTATGGAAACAATATGCCAAGAAATATGGTTGGAAAGGAGCATTCATATTAGACGACAAGAACATTAAATCACCAAAAGCCTATCTATCAGCAAAGTTTAGCTCAATGTTACAGGATGTTGGAGCTAGTATATTTGATGTAAAGAAGGAACACCTAGAAAAAATCCTAGAAGAACTAAACAACTGAAGGTGGACAAATAATGAAGCTATATGAGTTCAAGGCTAAATACATGTCTAGGCTAGCATTACTAGAGACTACTAGTAAACGTGAGAAAGAACTAAAGGACACTCTAATGACTAAACTCAATAATTTACGTACAATGAACCTACCAAACCTGGTACACACGTTATATCTTATCATTGAGCATGAGAATGTTTCCAAGAACTTTAAAGACCTGTGTAGATTCATGCTAGAAGACATTGAAAAACTAGACTTTGAAGGTGATTAAGGTGGCTAGTTGTAGAATATGCAAACATCTTAATACAATGTTTAAAGTATACAACGAGCTTATGGGATACTCACTTGGTAAATGCATGAAAAAACAAACTTTTGTTTGGGCTGATATAGTGCCTTGCAAATACTTTAAGCCTAGGGATTCACCATAAAATCTGTTTTTTTCTCTTACTTGTCCTGTCCCAGTAGTTTTCTCGCACTGTTCCGCATTTTTCTCTTTGTTGTATAAAACATATTATGTGTTATTCTTCGAGTATTTTTGTGAGCTTGTGTGCTATGACGTCCCATCTGTACTGTATTGCTAGTTTTTTCTTTCTCCATTCCTCTGTTTTTGCCCTGTATTCGTCGAGGTTGTCTAGGATGTCGTTGATCTTGTTTAAAGCGTCCTCTACGTCAACTGTATAGCCGTATCCACCGTGAAGAGCATTACCTGGAAGAGGTTGCACTCTCCTGCCTTTCTTGATCCACAAGAATGGTGGTACGTAATCAGTCCATGAGCCGTGTTCACATGCTACGCATGGAACTCCACGGGCCAGACTTTCCATACAGTTCATTTCAAAGCCCCCAGCACGACTGAAGTTCAATGTAACATCCGCTAAATCATAGAGAGCCATTTTCTCGTAGTCGCTTAGCCATCCATAGATCTCTATTGCCCCGTACTGCATTATCATCTGGAACTCTCTTGAGCCAGGGTTAACTGTTTTAAGGACTAGTGCCACGTCTTTTCTCTCCTTAGCCAGCTTGGTGTATACTTCGTAGACTTCGGGCCATCCTTTCCTGTCAGCACTATGCCATAGCCAGAACAATAGTAGTTTCTTGTTCTTCCTTATCTTGTACAGGTATAGTTGTAGTAGGGACGGGTTGATCGCTTTTACTGGAGCTATATCCCAGATATTGGGTGTCTTGTACCATTCTGGGTCTACTCCATGGGGGAGCCTGTACACTTTTGCTTTGACTCCACATTTTTCTGCTACTTTCACGCAGAACGTGGATGGTACAATGAATTTATCGAATCTGTTGGCCAGCGATATTGCGATATCTGTGTATTTATCTGAGTCGCATACATCTATGCCTATGAGCTGGTCGTAGTTGTTCCTCCACCACTGGTAGTAGTCTTCCCTGAACCTCCCGTAGGCGTCTCTCCTTGACTGTAGTACTCTGTGCATTATGTAGAATCCTGGATGCATTATCAGGGTATACTTTGTTGACGGTACATAGGATGGCGTGGCCAGCTCGTCTAGCTCGTATACTTCTATCTTCCCTATCCTTTTAAGGTACTCTATGTGTTTTCTAGCTATCAAGGTGAATGATACAACATGCCACTTAGGGTAAGAATAGAGGACACGCAAGGCTAACACCTCTTAACAGCAACACATACAATGTTTGTACCACCATCGTTTTCAATCTTTTCTATCTTGAAGCCTATTGACTCTAATAGCTCTTTAAGCGTGGGAATAGTGAAGCCTGCCTTATGGGTATTCTCTGGATAGTCTTGTCCACCGTAAACCCAGAAGCTTATGGCCTTCCACCCACTGAGCTCGTTGTACTTGAAGCCTGGGTCTAGGATAACCTTCCTTGCAATAGCTTCTAGGTCTGGAACCCTTAAATATAGCCTACCATTGCATTTAAGGACTCTATGGATATCCTTTAACAAGTCCTCTATTTTCCTCCAAGAAATATGCTCTATGCAGTCATAGGCTACTATCTCGTCAACACTTTTGTCAGGGAAAGGCCTAAGCAGATCCTTTTCAAGATCCAGTACCAATACGTTAGGCTTAGTCTTCCTAACATCAATGTTTAAATAACCTTCTCTAACATCATCACCACAACACAAGTTAAGCTTCAATGCCTAGCACCTATGGCATCCAGTAGTTTTTCGAGTAACTCTCTTATTTCTTGTACTTGCTTCTTTAGTTCCTCTAGTTCTTGCATAAAACGTTTGTCTAGTTTGTCTCTAGGCTTCTTGGTAGACTTGTATACTAGTGCAATCTTTCTAACATCCATGCTACCACCCTATCAATGCATATCCCCTGAAGTATGTCATGCTAGAGAACTTCAGTTTTAGTTGATATGCAGTTTCTGGTAGCAGTATTTCTTCGTCCAGCGTTAATGGATTCCACGTCTGTCCCCCATCTATTGAGAAATAGGCTTCATGTGCATCGCTGTCTATTGTTACAAGTATCTTGTCTATGCCGTCTGGAAAATCCAAATTTGTTGTTTCAATCTCTACAAGTTCACTTGCACCAATAGATACTGAAGGCTCGGGGTCAACGTATTGTCTTACTCTTATCCAGTCAACATATATTTCTTGGTTTGAGAGCGTATCGAAGAATAAGTAATAGTCTATATCGGCTACAGTTCTTGGTCCTGCAGACCCCAGCAATGAATAATCATCGTTGTATGCATAGCCATAGAATTGTGCACCATTCTTTAAATGTTTTAGTTTATACCATGTATTAGGACTTGATGGTGTAAGAGAGACTTCACTACCCCATGAACCTACATACGTGTTCCAACGCAAATCATTTCCATAACCGTTAAGGAATAACGTTGTTGCATAGTTGAAGTTTGTTTGAGAACGGGACGTATCTCTCAATGCAAAACTAAATCTTGAGTTAAGTGTGCCATCTGCGCTTCTAAGATATTTTATTCTTGCAACAAGTTCTACATTCTTTCCTGTTAATGGTAATTTATCTAATGTCTCAATTATAGTATTTGGTGGCAAATACAAGAAACCATTGACTATATATGGCGTACCTTTTATGATATTCCATTTATTGGTATCAAATACATCAAAATCATCAAAGAACAAGAATACTTGACTAGGGTCATGGTATTCTGCATACGGATTGTTTCCACCATAATGCATGTATATGGTTATGCTTGAATTTGCAGATAATGATGGTATCTTAACCCATATTATTGCATGTTTATTCTGTTTATCAAACTCTTCAATCCAATAATACAATGGATTTCCTTGATCATCCAAGAAGTATATATCTGAGCCATCAATAACGATATCCCATCCGTCCCACGTATCATCTAATACTATTTTTACTGCATAATCTGTTAGATCATTTCCTGATTGCTCAGTAATTGTTATTGGTGTTCTTGCTGGCTTTCTCTCTATGGTTTCATAGTATCCTAATGGATAGTCTGCTGTTATCACGTCAGCTACTATTATGTAGAAGTCTTTGGTTTCCGCATTCAATAACGCCCTGTTCATCAGCGTTGATAGTGCTAGTCTTAGAAACTCTTCCTTTACCTCCTTGGCTAAGTGAGCGAATAATATAGATGATTCAGGGTGGTCTATTGGTACCGATGTTTTATGTATCCTTAAGTTTCTCTGAGCCTTCTTTGCTAACATGTAACTTATGGGATCCAGTGGTGACATCTTGTCTATCACCTCACGAATGTTCTCCATACGTCTACTGTTACGCTATAACCTGTGTCAAGATTTATAATCTCTACTTTAACGTATGGTAGTAGTAAAGGTATGAGTATTGTTCTTTGCCTAGTTTTACCTTTCTCAAACGTGAGGTCTTCGTAGTTTCCTTGTGCTTCAGCGTCTTCTGGGCTGTCATAGTTTACTCCGTCAGGTGAGTAAAGCCATCTAATCCTTACTCCGTTGGATGCATTAGGATCATAACTAGCTTTTACTGTTACCACTAGTGCAGAGTACTTGCTTGTTGATGTTACCGTGAACTCTGCTTTACCACCAGCAGATATCGAGTAGGCTTCTAATATTTTTTCAACTCCTTCTCTTACAGGTGCTAGTTCTTCTCTAATAACAGTTCTAAGGGTTTCCTCGTGTGGTTTCACCCTCACGTTACCGTATTCGTCTATTGGTTCAGCTATCGTTACTCCTATATTGCCATAGGCGTCTATCTTAAGTGATATTGTCTTGTCTCTAACATCTTTGATGTAGGCTTCAATACTCGTTATCTTGGTTGAAGTGTCAATTGCTGTTTTAACCGATTCCTTGAGTTGTTCACGGGCCTCTGTCGAAAAGCTATAGATCTGAGCAGGTGCTTCAACTGAGACTTCGACTGGAACATTAAGCCTAACTCCTATGTTACCGTATTCATCTATACTAATCTTCCTGAATCTATCACTTACATCCTTTGTATATGATTCAATGCTGATTAGCCTCGATGACTCGTCTATTCCTGTTTTTATCGTCTTTCTCAGCTGATCTAATGCTTCTGGTGAGAAATTGTAGATCTGTGCTGGGGCCTCTACTGTTACCTCTACAGGGGTTGTTAGTTTTACCCCTATGTTTCCGTACTCGTCTATGTGAATAGAGTAGAACCTATCCCTTATCTCGCTTGTAAGAGCCTCAATACTTGTTACTTTGCTAGAGGAGTCTACTCCATAAGGTATTATTTCTTTTAGTTGTGATTCAGCCTTGGGTAGAAACTCGTAGACCTTTACTGGGCCTTCGGCTAAGGCCTCAATTGGAGTAGCTAATACTACTCCTATGTTCCCGTATTCATCCATATAAATGCGGTAAAATCTATCCTTTATATCGTAAATATATGAGACCATGTCCGATATCTTAGATGACGTGTCGATACCATAAGGTATAATTTCCTTTAATTGGGTTATTGCTCTTGGTAGGAACTCGTAGATCTTCGTCGGGGCTTCGGCTAGTTCTGCTATTGTTACTCCAATGTTTCCGTACTCGTCTACCCTTATGTTAAGGAACTTGTCTCTAACTTCCCTCATATACTGTGTTAGCAATGATTGGTCTATTACTTCTCGTATATCTTGTTTTGCTGGTTCAAAGATGTCGTACAAGTTTACTGGGTCTCCATCCTTTATGACCCTCTTACCATGCACGTATAACTCGTTAAAGAAGTAACCATAATAACCGTAGAGTTCATAAAACGGGTTTTCCGCTGTACCACGCTTGTATACTTCTTTCCATTGCCCATACAATTGGTTAAGAGCATCTACTATAGCGTTGGCCCAAGAGGCCGTAGCCCTCTGAAGTGGCTTAACCTTTAAGTGCTCAAAGGCCATTTATCATCCCACCTCCTTGTAGTTTATAAAATATGATATCTCAGCCCCAGTGTCAATATCGCTCCACTCGATAACAACTGGTTCGTCTACGTCCCCGACAATTCTAATAGCAGGCACAACTGCAAAACCATATTTTGATGGATAAATTGCTGTGATTAGTCTACCCGTGTTCTGGAACTTTACATAAACTTTCCCACCAGTCGAATTAGTTGATACATAAGCCCTTCTAACATCTATTCTTTTTCCAGGGCTAGGAGTAATTACAGTAACTGGTGATGACTGGGCTCCAGTGTCAATAATACCAGATGCGGACAACAAGTCTTCGTCTATGTCCCTTGGAGAAACCTTGACATTACCGTAGACGTCTAATGGTTCAGAAATGACTACGCCCACGTTACCGTATTCGTCTATTCTTAGCTTAACTACTACGTCCCTTGTCTCTCTAACATATTGTGTTAGTAGGGACTGGTCTATTGACTGGGTGATCTTGTATTTTGCTGGATCAAATATGTCGTAGATGTTTACTGGATCCCCGTCCTTTATAACCCTCTTTCCTTGCACTAGTAAATCATAGTAGAAATAACCATAGCCTGCATAGAATTCGTGGAAAATGTGGTCAGGGTCTCCACGCTTACCTAGCCAGTAGGCTTGGCTAAGAATGTCTACGAGAGTGTTAGCCCACGCCGAAGTAGCCCTTTGCCCAGGCCTAACCTTAAGATTCTCAAATGTCATTCACTTACACCCTTAGTAGTCTCTTTCTCAGGAATCTTAATCTTTCTTTATGTCTACGGCTAGTATATGTCGATATTGTTCCCCTAATCCTACCGTATAGTTCCTCAAGTGTCTCCCTACTGAGGCCTGCCCTTGTCCATCTCTCTAGCCACCAGTTCTTTAGCTCGTCCTCGGTCATGGAGGTAAACATTTCCGAGCCCCATCGATGCATTCTCGTCAAGTCTCCGAACAGCTGTAGCACCGCTGTCTTGTAGAGCCTTAATTTGAGTGCATCAATGCATGGCTCCTTTAACCTTACTATGGATTCTGTTAATCTCTCTAAATGCATTCTCTGTGACATGGGTAATGCGTAGGTTTCTAGTCTCTCTGATTCGGTCCACTTGGTTCTTTCTCTGATCGTCTGATAGTTTGCTACTGCAAGTGGTGTAGCCGTTATCCTCGACCTGAAGTTAAGCCATACCTTATCCATTATCTCCGCTACTGATACTCCTTCCCGCTTATAGGGATGAACCGTTCTGGGTGGCCCCTCCGTCCAACAGAACAAGTTCCATGAATCATTGTCCCAGTACCCGCCAGCCTGCACGTCTATGATGTCCTCGTAGGGTACTTCCACTACATGTAGATCATAGTTAATGAACGGTAGTTTTCCTTCCTTTTCCTCCTCGGCCCAGTTGGTTCTATCCCACCATCCATAATCCCATGTGAAGGCCTCTTCCTTGATAGATGATATCGCTGATAGCCTATTGAATAAGACTCTAACCAGCTCTGGGTGAATGTCAAGGGCCTTCACAGTAGCTTCAAGCTTGTCTTTCACTGTCCTAATGTCTCCCCGCTTCTTAGTGAAAGCGTAGAGCGTTGACCTTAGGAAGTCGTAGACAGCTCGTGGATCATAGAATGCTTCCTCGTACTTCGAGTAACCATAGATCCCCTTGAGGTATGGCTTTGTTTTTAGTGCTTCAGCGTATTCTTCCTCGATTATTGTTTCCAGGTTCTCGAAAGAGTTCTTAAAGAATTCCTCTAGTTCTTCCTCGTACTCGGGTATAAGCTTTGGCACGAGTTCGCTTATCTTAAGCTTTGACAGCTTTATCAACACGCCTTTGATGAACTCCTCTACATCGGGTAGCTCTATTTCCCATAGCAGGTTCCATGTTAAGATATCATCAAATGATAGGCCCAGCAACAACGTTGATATTAGTGAAGACCATAGCGTATCGAATATCGTTAGATCAGAGATAATGGATAGCCAGTCAAAGATGTTGAAAGATACATTGAACATGTGCCAGATAGAATCTTGTGACAGCGTCTTATACCAGTACTTACGTTTCTCCTCAATGATCTTCCATGCTTCCTGGCTTGCTACTCCCACCTTTCTTCAGCCTCTTCTTCCTGCGATAATAGTATGGCTTCAAACCCTTCTCCACCGCTAGTTGGAATAGAAAGGCGTAGAGGAATGCCCTTAAAGAGACGTAAACGTCTAGTAGGCTCGGCAACCTGTTCTCGGGTAGGCTTGAGACAAATGCTATTCCCGCTATGATGAGGCTGTCTATTATTATCCATACCCATGGCTTACCAGGGTTACGGTGCGGTGGATCGTACAGCATGTCGAGCACCACTACTTTTCACCTATGAGCTTCTTTCTAACCTCTTCCACCGCCTTGGATGCCTCGCTTATCAAGTTGTCTAGTTCTTCTAGCCTTTTCTTTAGCTCGAGGAGTGTCTTCTTCAACTCCTCGTTTATGTTTTGAGGTAGCTCGCTCACAGCTTTCACCCCTTTTCATGTTTGCCTTGGCCCGTATATTTTAATAGTTGTCAACCTGTTTAGCTCGGCTCCATCTAGTATAAGCTCTATTTCCTGGTCTGATAGCCCGTATTGCTTTAGCTTCTCTAGTTTCTGCCTCAGGGTGTTCTTGTCTATTACTCCGTTAGCGTAAGCGTACACTAGCTGTGAGCGGTACCAACTAATCTGCCTCCAGACCATCCTGTTCCTTATCAGCTTCTTATAGTACTCTACCTGCCTCTGATACTTTGCCACATCTATTCCACGGGCCTTTAAGAGGTCGTCGAATAATTTCTCCCAGTCGGGCATGTAGTAGGCATCTGTTACGAATTGACGTATGGTTGGAATCATATAAGCCATAATCCTATAAGCCTTTCTTAGCTGCAGGGCCACGTTGAATATCTCTAGTTCCCTCTGAGTCCATCCACCTTGTAACATGATTTGCCTTACCTTGTCAACGAACTCTTGTGGCACGGTGAAGTACTCGTATAGTCTCCTGTACTGTGATACTACTTCGTTAACCTCTGATGCAATTGTCCTCACGCTAATGTACTTGATCCATAGGTCAGCGTACTCCTTGGACACACGTCTGGCTTCTAACACCTTTTTCACGAACTCGCTAGGTATCTCTATATACTCGGCCATTGATCCTAGCTGTGATAGTGTTGGTAGTGTTTCTCTGAGGGTCTCAAGCATTATCGCTAGTTCTCTTAGTTCTAGCTCGGTTTTGGTTATACCGAACGCCTCTAGTAGTTGTCTAACCCTGTTCTCTATCTCTGTTGGAAGCTCTACGCCATAGCGTTTGACTTTCAGATAAGCGTTTAACAGGTATCTTATATCGTCGGCGTAGGGTCTGATTGATATGTATTTGAGCCATAGATCCCTCCATTCCACTGGTACCCTTCTCTCCTCCAACACCTTCTGTATCATTTCTGCAGGTATCTCTATGTACTCTGAAAGGGTGGCCAGCATCGATGGTGTTGGCAGGTAGGCTCTCCGCATCTCCCTTACCTCGTCTATTAGTTGCTCTAGCCTTATCCTGAGTGCTATGATGTTCAGCTCTTTATCGGTGTAGCCGACCTCTTTGGCTAGGCTCAATACTTCTTGTTCAAGGTTGTTGAGTGGTACACCGTACTCCTTAGCCCTACGGTAGGCTGTCAACAAGCCATTGACTTCGTTTTTAATCGGCTTAACCATGATGTATTTGGCCCAAATACTTCTCCATTCCGCTGGCACATATCGTTTCTCAAAGACCTCGTCAATGTATTTTGTGGCCTCGGGCACTATCTCGGCTATTGTGGCAAGTTGTGATGGCGTTGGTATGTATTCTCGTTTGGCTATTCCTACAAAGACCTCCATTATTGATTCTAGTGCACCCACCTCGTTGTCTGTTAGCTTTGCTACATCCTTGATTATTCCTAGTAGTTTCTTGACGTCTTCTAGTGTCACGTACTCGTAGGCTAAACGATAGAAGCTCCATGTGAGTAGCCTTCCAACCCAGTACCTTATCCTCCTTATTACATATAGATCCCTGTAAATGTCCAATACCTTAGTGTACGTGCTCCAATAGTCCATGTCTACTACTAGTTTAAGCTCCTTGCCCGTGATCTCCTTGATAGTCTTGGCGAACCATGTATTGGTCCTGTTTATGCCGTCTTCTAGTTCCTTTAAATAGTCTTCTCTAGCAATTATAACGTGCTCTGCATAGGATCTCGTGAGCTCTCTTACTAGATCCCTTAAGATGTCTAGTGCCCTATCCATTAGTGCTCTCAGCTCTAGTAGCCTACGCTCAGCGGGAAGGAACTTTACGGGCACGTTGATTGCTCCAGCCTTCCACTTCTTCTCAGCAGGGTCAAAGTATTCTACAGCGAACGATGCTGTGAAGAAACCGTCTAATAGCTTGTCTATTGTAGTGTAGTTCCAGAATCCTTCCTTAAACAAGTTGATGAACCCAGTTCTTAGTAGTGTTCTTTCATCAGCTAATGCGTTGATTGCTTCGGCCACCGCTGTTATTGGAACCCATGCTGGATGCAGTCCATTTGCTACCAGTAGTCTCGTAAAGGCCCTTAAATCCATGTAGATGTCGCTTTTAACTTGGTTCTCCACTACCTTTGTTACAAGGTCTACGAACGGTGTTTCAGGATATGTTGTTAGTGTTGCTCCTTTCTTTACTGGTGGTACTCCTGTCATGTTGCTTATATGGTCGAATAAGGCCCACTTAGCCATCCACCTTGCATCGATCTTCCCAGGCAGATCAGCTGCAACATCCCAGAGCATCCATGAGTCCGCTGTCCAGTCAAAGTCTATGTTTATCTCTATGTTACCATAACGTAGCTTTGTATCCTTACGGAACCATGAGAAGTTTGATTTCTGTATCCATTTCAGGTAGAATGGTATTGCTTTGAACAAGGCCTTGTAATCGTAGTTTAGCTTCTTGGGTTCTACGGGTACTCCAGCACCTAGCCATTCCGCATCTTGCTTAAACCAGTCCTTGATGAAGTCAGGGGGCTCGTACCACAGCATTCCGCTTATTCCACGTACGAAGAATTGCCATAGCTTCTCGAAGCTCGGGTACTCGAATGACATCATGTAGTACATTTTACCGAGATGCTCATTTAATCCATGCACTCTTATGAACTGGGCCCACTCCATTGGTGACTGGAACACGTCTCTCTGCAACATTCTTACTAGGTCGCTACGGCTTGGAAGATCCCATAGTAGTGATAGCGGTATTGTTCTATCTTTACCGAACCTATCCTTTATCTTTATGAAATACTTCTCTCCTAGATCATACATGTATTCTAATACTGGATCCGAGTATCCACGTAGGGCAATGTATGTTATTAGTTCCTTGTACTTGTCTTCGAATCCCTCTATTAGTGATAGCCTTCTAATAATGTCTCTGATCTGGGTTACAGTTGGTAGAGCTATAGGTAACATGTTCCTAAGCTGGTACCTGAATGCATACTCGATCGGTGTTTGTAGTGGCTGGGCCATCCAGAATGCTACTGAGAATGGTACATTGTATGCTATGTTCCATGCTCCCTTCTCTGCTATGTTTGCTAATGTCTCGAATGCTTCTCCTTCGGCTACTCCAGCTACAGCTATTAACATTGTTGGTAGTTGTTGTAGTCTTTCAACGAATGAGTTTATCTCTTTGCCTATGAATCTCAATCCTTCTAGCATTCCAGCTATTTCTAGTGTTGCTGGAATAATTGACTTCAGATACTCTATTATGAATTCATGTAGCTTTATCTCGCCTTCCATTAGTTTCTTGTAGTTCTCTGTGATACTCGTTATCATTGACTCGAAGAGCCTTGAAAGTGGCTCTACTACTAGGCCTTCGCCTTTCTTGACAAACTTTTTGGCTATCTCATAGGCATAGTCTTCTAGTTTGTCTAGTATTAATAGTATCTGTGATACAACATCCTTCGTCCACTTTATGACAGGTCCTACAATATAATCTTTATAGAAGCTTACAGGGTCTCTGAATAGTTCTTGCCATCTCTTTATTCCTTCCTGTAATGTATCTGAGAACCATTTAAGTGGTGCAAAATATGCTTCCATTAGCTTTCCTAGGCCTTCAAGGAATGGTTTCACTAGGTTGTTTTCAAACCATTCAGGGAACTTGAGCACAGCGTTAGTGAAACCTGTTAATACAACTCCTACTTGGCTGAGATGTTTTCCCACTTGCTCTAGGTATTGTCCTACTAGTTGGAACCCAGTTGTCAATTGTTTACCGAGACTAGTTATGTACTCCCACAATGTCATTCCTACTACTTTCATTCCTTCTAGTGCCTTGCTTGGGAGTTCTAGTAGTGACTCGCCTATTTCCTCTATGTAGTTCTTTATCGTGTTAATGCCCTTGGTTACCACGTCTATAATTGCTTGTATGTTCTTGCCTAGCGGTGCTATGATGTTGTCTTGTATCCATTGAGCTATCCCAGCTAATGACTGTGTAAGAGCTTCTTGTATCATATTTGGTATTTGGCTTATTAATCCAGGTAGAGTTTCCGTGAAGAATGAAGTTATTGTCTCTATTCCACTGCTAACGAGGTCTATGAGTGATTGTACTGCATTGCTTAGTGGCGTTATAATGTTACTCTCTATCCAGCTCCAAGCATCGCTTATTGCCTCTTGAATCATGGATGGTATTCCAGCTATGTATGATGGCAGTGTTTCCGTGAAGAATGATGTTAGCATGTTTAATCCTTGTTGTGCTAGGCCTAAGAGTGTTTGGAAAGTCTTTGTCAACGGGTCTATTATGTTAGCTTGTATCCAGCTCCAAGCACCAGATATAGCCTCTTGAATCATTGATGGTATCTGCTCCATATAGGCTGGTAGTGTCTTGGTAAAGAAGTCTGTAATGGCTGTTATAGCATCGCTTATCCATTTAGATAAAGTGTCGAAGACATTGGTTAACGGTGTTATGATATAGGTTTGTATCCAGTCCCATGCCCCGCTTATCGCTTCCTGTATCATGGATGGAATCTGCGTAATATATGATGGTAGTGTTTCCGTGAAGAATGAAGTTATTGTCTCTATTCCGCTACTAACGAGGTCTATGAACGACTGTATGGCGTTGCCTAGTGGTGTTACTAGGTTTTCCTGTATCCATGCCCATATACTGTTGACCTGATCCTTTATCCATGATACGAGGTCGGTAAAGACCCCTGGTATCTGCTGTATATAGCTCCAAATGTTTTCGACGAGCGAGCTCAAGCCGTCGAGGAATGGCTTGATTACTGTATCCCAGAACGACTGGAATATCTGGTTTACCGTATCGGAAATCCATGACGTCAGCTCTTGTAACACGTCGTATAGCCATGACTGTAACTGTCCTATTGGATCAGTGATGCCATGTAGTGATGAGGCTAGTGCTTCAAGGTCTAGGTCTTCTATGGACTCTACTGTTACAGCATCATTGACAGCGTTAACTGAGCCCAGGTTATCTATGATGTTGATGACCGTGTTTACGTCCTCGACCGTGAACAAGTCCAAGTCTTTCAACTAGACACCCTAGACTAGACTTTCTCTACCTGAACCTATCTTCTGTATCGAACTTAAAAATAATATGTATACTGGGAAAAAGAGAGGCTTAAGCGTTTACTTTACCTTGGTGAAAAAATGAGTATTACCTGAAAGAATAGCTAGTTTCATCTTAGCTATCTCTGTTTTCAGCTTTGCTTGTAGTTCTTTGTTACTTGTAACGTCTAGTTGGAAGACCTGTGATCTCCAGCCATTCCACTCCACGAGGCACGAGACTATGTAGTGTTTCTTCTTGTCAATCCAGCTGTGGGGCGTGACCTCCAGTATGTATACCTTCGCTCCATCTATTTCTACTACAACAGGTGGTACTATTACCTTGCTCATCTTCTCATTCTCTGCTTAATCAGTTTATGGAAACGCCATGTGGCTCGTACAACGTTTCTAGCTGACTCTACTAGCTCCTTTAGCTCTTGGTGTTGTTCTACTAAGTCGTTTGGCAACAATGCTACAGTATATGATAGTTCTTGGGCCGACATTATCAGGTTGTTCATTGCGTCTAGGAACTCTTTTTGCTCGGGTGTTAACTGGGGGGTTGACTCTGGTGCCTGCTCTGGCTCTGGTGTTTTCGTAGACGTGGTTTTCCTGGATTTCTTAGACATAGTCAAGACCACCATGATAATACATGTCTACGAATACCTTATATGTTTTCCTAGCATCGAAGATCCTAGCCCTTTCCAAGCACTTCTCCCTAAACTCATCCCTGTTCCTTAATACTTGGTCTTTAGCATAGATTATTGCTTCTGCGAACTCATTTGGATCATAGTAGTGTAACTCATACTCTATTGACCCTAGCTCACGCTTATAGACTACATCGTATACTTTTACTCTAAAGGATGTATCCTTGGATGTTATCTCGCTTAAAGGCTTGTAGTCGGCATGGACAACTGGTTTCCCAGCACTAAGGGCCTCTAAAACAGGTAAGCCAAATCCTTCACTCAGCGAAGCTTGAGCATATAAATCAAAAACATGGTAGAGGCCGTAGACGGTGTCTAGTGTTAGTTTGCCGAAGTCGGGTAGGATGATTGCATTATCCACGTCCTTGTAGTTGTTTACTCCCCTGTTATCGGTTAAGACCACGAACTTTATCGAGGGGTCTTTTTGCTGGACTAGCCTTATTACTTCTGCAAAGATGTCGTGGCCTTTCCGCATGTATCCCCCAGCGATGTAGCCTACGACGAAGTCGTCTTTGCCTAGGCCTAGCTTCTCTCGTAGTGACCTGGCTTTCCATGAGAAAGACTTTATAGAGTCCACGTTTACGCCATGATAGACTACCCTGTCTACCTTCGCTCCAGCTTCTATTAGTTTCTCTTTCGTGTACTCAGAGTTCGCTATGTAGCTTAGATCCCTGTAGATCCAGATGTCTCCGTGTACTCTCCTTATCCTTCCCTCGGTCGTAGTGTAGAATAGCGATGTCCTACCCATGGTCTTAAGCATTCTAGCTATGAACATGTATGGCTTAACCCATGCTGGGTCGAAGGTCATAACCGTGATGGCATAGTCCACGTCCTTGTACATGCGTGGATCAGCGTTAGCCGATAATATCAGCTTTACATTGCGTACCCCGTTTTCCCTGAACACCTTGATTATATCGTTGGCTACTCTTTGCAGAGAAACAGATCTATCAGATGTAATAACAGCTACCTCCTTCAAGGCTTTGCACCTAGAAAGAAAAGAGTTTTAGAGAAGAAAAGAGGTTTCCGTTAAATCGCCCCCTTGTTCACGGGGGCTCATGTCAGCGTATAGTAGATGTCATGGAAAAAGCGTTAGTAAGGTGGTACTACTCCGATTACAACCTCGATTATCCTGTCAAGGATAGCTGGATCAGCATTATATGCTGTGACGAAGTAGCTCTTCTCGGCACTTATCTCGTTCTGTAGTGTCAAGCCTTTATGGCTGAACGTTAGCTTCACTATTCTTTGAGCAAATGATAGGTACTTAGCCCAAAGACCCGATGGTACACCTTCCTCTGCTAGCACGTCTCTAACTCTCTCTACTACATCATATATTGTTGACACAGCAGCCTCGTATCTAGAATCCATTAAGTCCTTGACAGATGTTAGTCTTGTCGTAACGTTGGTGCCATCGTATTTTAACTCGTATTTCTTGTGCATATCACTTAATCTCTTAACGATGGGCATGGCCTACACCCCCTTAACCAACTATTAGGTTGGCTATCTTGTCTAGGATCGCTGGGTCAGCTCCCTTGGCAGTATACTTTGCTTTAAGCCCAGCAATGATAGCGTCTAACTCAGCACCGCTATGTGATAGTGCCTTGCTTGTCGCTACGAAGGCGAAAGCATAGTATACTCCGTGATCAGTCGCTGGTACTCCTTCCCTCTCGAGAATGTCTCTTACACGTTCCCTAACAGCTGCTATAACGCCTGCTCCCTCAATGAACCTGCCGACAGCTAAGTCCTTGACAGCACCATACCTAGTACCTGTTTGGTCAGGTGGTGTCTTTAACCTGAACTTCTCGACTCGATCAGCTAGTGTTTTCACTATTGGCATGTTCTACCCTCTTCTCTACTTTTTATCATGTAAGAATGCTCGTTAACGGCTAATACGCATGGTATATATTGTGATGGAAAACATAGTATATATTAGTCTAGTAAGCGGGTTAAACTCTGGGAGATGGTCTATGGAAGAGATAGACCTCGTCGAAGAGGAAAACGTTGAAACATCTAGGAGATCGAGAGGCGACGTGTTCAAGGACGTTGTATGGGTCTGGGAGATCAAGGATACCAAGCTCTTGGATATACTGAGGCTTTCGGTTAGGAAGTGGGTTGACTCCGTGGAGAACTTCGCACAATACATTGCTAGGAGGTTGCAGAGCTACGGTGTTGTATTGGAGGTTCAGTCGAATATCTACCCGATATCCGAGGGGTACATGCTTAACGTGTCGTTTAAAATACGTGGTGTCAGGGAGAGTGTTATCAAGTCCAAAAGGAAGATATTGAAGCTACAGGCCAAGGATATAACAACTGGTAGTAGGAAATATAAGCGTGCACAAGAGATACTAGAAAGGGTATCAAGGTTTGAGCGAGAGAATAGAGATAGTGGTACCCCCCTCGATAGCCCAGAGGCTGAGGAAGAAAGCGGAGGAATTGAGGATATCGGTGAATGACCTTATATTACAGGCAATAGTGAAAATTATAGAAGAGGGTTGAAAAATGAGAGTAGACCAATGGGTTAAGTCCCTATTATCGGGTTGCGGGAAAGAATCAGAGATGCTTGAACTCATATCAATTCTTCACCAGGCCTCAGAGGAATACTTCTCTGGTAGAATGAGTAATGATGACCTCGTTGGCCTGGCTCAGAAGCTATGCGAGTCAATAGTGGTCCTAGCAAACGAGTGTGGCAAAAACCTAGACATGGATAAATGCGTAGACGAACTAGTATCAAGCGTAAAGTCAACAGTTCCGAGAGGATCATTAAGAGATCTTATTACAAGAGTAAGAAGAACAAAAACAAAAACAACTAGCTCAAGTGAGACAGGATTATTGTGATTAGGCAAAAAACAACTAGTTTTTTACTCTTCCTTTGCTACAAGTTCAAACATTAACTGAATAATCAGCTCTTTGATTACTTGTTTAAAGGCCATATTTAGGTCTACACGAATTTTCTTCCTAAGATCTTCGTCCTTTACCGTCATGTAGTAACTTGCTACTCTTGATAGTAAATCGGCCTCAATTCCAAAGCGTTTTTTGAGTTCCTCAATCCTCTTTTGTAGGTATTCAAAGTTCTCTTTTGTAGGGTTTTCTTTAAAGGCTCCAAAGCTTGTAGCTAACTTAGTGATATACCATGACAATTTGTCTAGGTTGCTAGTACTTGTCCTTACCCTGGGTTTCCTTAGGAATTCTTCATAAAATGTGATTGATTCAAGGATTACTTCCCATGTAACCTTGTTGGTCTTTGACCGTAAGTAGTCTATTTTCTCCTTAACTTGTACAGGTATTTTTATTGTAGTCCATTTTGATCTGGTTTCACTCACTCTGTATACACCTCCTACGTAGTATAGGTATACCAACCCTAAAAAATATTTCTCCTATCAGATGTATATGTTAGAGTTGAGAGGTGTGGGCTTGTCTTGGGCTATGAGATGTATTGTAGGGGGAAGAGGGCCGAGTATGATCTTGGTAGGAGGTTGTTGAGGCATGGCTTCTTTGTTATGAGGGCCCCTGGGAGCGGTAGAAGGACTAGGAGGTTCCGTTACCCTGACCTAGTGGCTATTAGGAAAGGAAGAATCTTGTTGTTTGAGGTTAAGTTGAGGAAGAAGCGTGAGACCATCATTATCCCGTATAAACAGTACGAGAACCTGAGGTATGCTGCTTCTCTATCAGGTGGTGATCCCTTCGTAGCCGTCTATGTACAAGAGGATAGGGAATGGTATTTCTTCAGGCTAGGGGAGCTCGAGGAACAGTTACACGAGAAGGGGAAGAGATACCTCATAACAGTTGGCATGTACGATAAGGCCCACAAATTTGAAGAGATTATAGGGTAGGTGGAAAAAAGGATTGGTTTAATGGAGGCGTTTAACGAATACAGGCTTACCAGTAGTGGTTGTTCCAACCTCTATGAAACCAGCCTTCTTGTACAAGGCGTTAGAGTGGTCGTCTAGGCCTAGCGTAACAATGCATTCCTTTCCTTCACTCCGTAGTTTTTCAGCCAGCTTCTCTAGAAACTCCACCAAGACGTTACCACACACCTTTGGAACAAACCTACAAACCCTCCTTAAGAAATAGCTACGCTTCGAATCAATGTTGTGTTTCATGAAGATCGGTGCAAAGGCCTCGGGTGTTTGTAGAATGGCCCCGCATACCCAGTACTCTATTCCATCCTCTTCCACTATACCAACAAAATACCTGCACCTCGATAGTCCAGGGTTGTTCCCCATCTTATGGTACATGTTAATGAGCTTGTTTAGTAACCTTATATCGCTTCTATCTTTAAGCTCCCTAACCTCCAACCCACTACACCTTATACTATATATCGCTTTGCTTTCCTATAAATCTTAGCAATTCACATGATGTAGGGACTCCCATTCTGGTGAATTTCGATATTTCAGAATTTAGGAGAGTGCTTGGTACTATTGCTCTGTTCTTACACGAGATGGTATCATTTCCTACTTTGTATATGGAACTATATGTTATTGGCTCGAGATGGTACCGTGTGATCTGAGTCAAAAGGTTTTTTGATCTTTTGATCTTTTAGGTATTCATGTTTTAGGTTGAATTCCATGCCATGGAATATGCACTGAGAGTTTTTGGTTCTGAAGTTACATGCAAAGAAGTCTATCTAGAGAGAATTACTGTGAAGACATTGTTTAACTGGGGAGTTAACACCGAGTAGTAATGGATCATTGCTTTATGCGTGATGATATATGCACCAACTACGTTCTCGCATACTATATCTATAGTATATTTTTTTCTGGTTTAGTAGTAGAGAATACTGTTATACTTAATATAAGAGGCCTATCCGAGACACTATGATTCTTTTAATATGTAAACCCTTCTTTTTATCTTTTAGATACTGGTATACGTGTTGCACTAGCTAACTGGTTTTATAAGTCACTAAATGGTCTAATAATTGCTTGTTAGGTAATGTTAGTTTGGTTAGGCCTAGATATGTTAGGTTGGGCTAACTTGTTTAAAGATCGTTGTAGTGGGAAAAATGTACACTAGCTTGGGATAATCTATGGTTTTAACCGTTAATGATGTATTAGTGATTTGTGTAGAAGTTGTCTTGGATTACGTATCCTTCGGGTACGACGACTGTAGGTTTCTCTAATGCTTGTTCAAGTCTTAGCTCAATGTCCTCGTTTATGCATGGAAGTTCTATTCCGAAGGCTTTCAGTATCTCTATAAACAATAGTGCTAGTAGAGCCTTCTTCTCCCTAAGCGGTAAACCAGCATTCTTCTCTAGTAGAGCTCTAAGCCTCTTAATAATATAGTTCAGTATTATCTTCTGGGCCTTGTTCTCGTTAAGGATTGCTACTCCCTTGTATGTTATTGATTCAACTCCATGAATATTGGATTTCTTTAATGGGCCTTTCTCTCCTTTCTCAGCTCTCTCTATTTGAGCATACGTTAATCTATCCAAAACCATGGCCATGAATCTGTCAACAGGATAAGGGGCCTCAAAATTCCTGGCCCACCTCGTTAAACGCTGATACTTCTGCTCTAACTGGTAAGGTCTATGAGGGCTTTGCTGTGCACTAATATAGAACATGTATTCTATGGGGGCCGTGTTCACAAATCTCATTAAATCTACTAGAACCCTAACAAGAACGTCATCGCTAGTAGTGTCTATCTCCAAGATATTCTTGAATGGTCTGCCATAATGTCGCTCGTATAGGTTTGCTAGTTTTTTACGTGTTGGACTAGTCCTACTATTTATCTTCAATAACGGATAGAGAATGTTGTCTCTTTTCCTCCTCCTCCTATACCTGTATTCTTCATCGAATCTAGGGTTAATCCTCCTCCACCCAGTCATATGGCAACACCCATATAGTAGCATTTATATCTGTATCATGTGGTAAACCAAGACAAGACTTTATCTCATCAAACGTTATAGGTCTCCTCATAAACCTATGCATTACATCGTAGATAAAACGTAACGAAGCTTCACCTAAAACAACTAGAATTATCTTAACCATGTTGCACTTATCTAATTTCCTAATAATACTAGCAGAGCTCTTCAAGGCGATTAACCTACGGAACACGTCTAGTTCATTAACTGGTGGATACCCTGTATTACTAATTAATTCCATTAAGGTTTTTATACTCCTCTTACTAAGACTTCTCATGATAAAGCACCTGTTTGGGTTTTGGTCTCGGGTTTGGTGGGGCTCTTACTCTCTCCTTCTTCTAAACACGTATATATACTATATTGCTAAATGCTAGGATACAACTGGTGAACCATCTATGCCTATAGGATTGAATAAAGCAAGAAAAACACTTGCAAGATATGGCAGTTTTGAGCTACGAAAAGTGGGAAACAACTATTTACTCGTACGCAATGGCTATGGCTTAGTCATTCTCAGTAAACAGGAAATAATAGAATTAGCAAAACTATTGAATGAATTCATGAAACAAGATATTAAACCCTAAACTTGAATACTTTTTTAGTATTCTAACCAAAAAACCATTTAACAAGTAAAACAAGTATTAAACAAGTCATTTTGAACTATAAATGGGGCCTTAATGGTGTGAGTTCTAGACCGAAACCACGTACTGTACGTTCAAGACCGTTCTTACCGCTCATATCACTTGTACAGAACAAGCATGAACCCTTAGATATCCCCGACTTCAGAGTATCTTAGTGGGGAAGAATACATGCCACGCTCTGGGTTTACAGCCATAACAGTTCCAAACAAATACTATAACCGCTTAGTAAACTTCTCAGAGAAACATGATTTAACCGTTGGACAAACAGTAGTCCTATTATACGAATTATATTATTCTCTAATATCTGATCCAGCATTATCCAAAGAGGTTCACAAGAAACTAGAGAAAGCAAAGAAACGAATACTCAAAAGATGGAAACAAATAATCTCTGAAAGCAAAGAATATGAGTGAGAGAGCTATGGTTTGGTATACTATTACTCCTAACATCTTCCATCCTAATGGTAGTTGGTGGTAGTACATGAAATATGAATGTGATGTGCGTGTTTTGCAGGAATCATGTAACGATAACATGGAGTGTGGAGAATGGGAAGTATCAATTAATGGCGTAAGAGCAGACTTAGTTGTATGTATGGATGGTGCTTATTGTTTCGAAGGAATAGACTTAGAGGACATGGCAAAGATACTAGCATGTAAGGAACAAGTACTAGAATTGGTAAAGAAACTAGCCTCAGAGATCAGAAAAAAATATGTGGATATTGTACGTAAAGAGTTATTAAACATGTTGAATAATACGGATAAGAGAGCTCTAATTCGATGATGTTAGGCCTTCATACTGAAATATGATGACTAGCATAGCGTCTGAGTTAATCAAAATCTATTATCCATTCAACGTCTTTTATATTCCATCCCTTTTTTATCATCTCTAAGGCCTTTTTGTATAGTTTCATTCTTGCTCGTCCTGCAAGGGTTTTATAAAGAGCCTGCCTGCTAGGTCAGCAGGGGGTTTAAAAAGAAGTTGCGGGAAGGTGGGAATAAGAGGAGTTTATTTCATAATCTATTATCCATTCAATGTCGGATACCTTGAACCCTCTTTTTATCATCTTCAAGGCCTTTTTGTATAGTTTCATTTTTTGTTCTACTTCTATTCGTTGAATGTACTCTATTTCCTCTTTCCATATTTCACCAAGAATCTTTAGTTCGTTGAATATTGCTTTCATGTTTGGGCACCTAAACATGATCTATAAATCAGCAAGGTTTTTTAAAGCCTCTCACTCATAAATAGGACGTGTAGTAAATGATGATCGTCATCACGTCTGAAGAATGATGAGCCCGACTCCTACTGATACTATAGGGGGTTAACTCTTAGTGATATAATATGAAAGTAATAGTATACGATGACAAGTGGAGTATACTGCATACTTTCTTTGGATTCATAGCTGGTCTTCTAGGCCTTGGCTGGATAGCGTTCATAGCGTACACTATCTACGAGTTCATAGAATACATGTGGAGAAGCGATTACTTCAAAGGCGACATGATAGAATTCATGGTGGGCCTAGCAGCATCGGAGCTAGCAAAAGAAATAGCGTTCGTGCTAAGCAGTCTCTAATCTACCAACACTTCCATGTATAATCGGTATATCGTATTTAGCTATCTCTTTGAGGGCCTCCTTAACCTCTTTCTCAGTAGTTTCTAAATAATAGTAATGCCTGTGTCTACTCGTAACCTTGGGTACAAGCCATACCTGTGCAACCTCATCTGTTACACAAATATACGCTCTACGTGAACCATAGATCACTACCTGTAGAATCTTCTTAAGATCCTCAAGGCTATTCAATCTTATCACGGCCACAGCCTACCACCAACTATAGTTCACGCTCTGAGTATAATACATATAATTATATGTATAACAAACACGGGGATACTCTTAACTGAAACTATTTATAGTTGGAGAACGATTTATAAATCACAAACCCTATTTATAAAACGTGGTGTAAGAAATGGCTAAGAAAGTAGTCTGTTTCACTTTACCCGAAGAAATAGTTAAAGAAATAGACAAGATGGCTGAGGAACTAGGCCTCAGCAGGGCAAAGACAATAGAACAAATCTTCGCTAAAGGCCTAGGCCTAGTAATGGTAGAGGTGAAAGCAATCAAAGAGAGACTAGAGGAAGAAAGAAATGCTTGAAGGAATACTAGCGACAATAATCAAGATCTTAGGCCTAATACTACCAGTATGGATAGCTAGTGCTCTAATAGTACGTGTAATAACATGTATCAAAGACATAATAGAAAACCCAGACATGTACACAGAAGACATACTAATAGCAATATTGTTCACACTACTATCATTCCTAACAATACTAGCAATACTGATATAAAGTGAACAAGGTGGAATAATGGTTAAGCAAAGATACTTGAAATACCTGTCATTAATATACCAGTACCTTAACTGGAGAAACGAGGTAAGGAAGAAGAAGGGGCAACAACCTTCATGGTGCTTCACCTACGAGGGCATCTTCAGTTACATTGAGAGGAATAGGAACATTATTGATGTTAAGAGGACAACTGTTGAACGAGAGATAAGGAACATGGTGCAAGAAGGACTCCTAAACAGGAAGGAGTTCAAGGACACGGTTATCTTCTGCTTAAACAAACACTCTTTTAGGTTGTTAAAGGAATACTTTGACTCTATTACACCTGAATATGAGGTGGGTTGAATGAATAGGAGTATCATATCTCTAGCAGAAGATATAGCTTGTCATGCTGGATGGTATGCTCATTACGGTAATGATAGATCACTAAGTATTGGTATGAGGAAGTGGAGTCATGGTAGTTTGCCTAGAGGTATGAAGTGGATACATTGGATTATACCAAGCATGGATATCTACATCATAGATGGTTCAACTACTAGGCGTGATCGAAAAGTATTATTAGCTAGAATAAATTGGCAAAGATGGATACTCATAGTAGAGCTAGGCAAATGGTTCACAGAACAATACTGGGTCTATGGCAAATACAATACAAGCTATGATTATGTCAGATATGACTTGGAGATAACTGAGAAAGAAGCACTAGAGATACTCGGAACCTACTGGAGATGTGCATTGATAAACAAGGACTTCTATCCACACCTTAAAGTCATATACGAGGCCTTGAGGAAGTACGAAAATGTCTAATTGCAAAGAGAAGTGTTTGGAGTCTATGAAGGCCCGTTACGGTTTTTTCGCAAGTTCTGAGAGGGTAGAGAAGTTTTGTGAAAGAGTATGTAACAACGTTAGGCTTCATTGGTCTGGGCCCGTCTATGGAGAAGACGCCCTATTATTCCACGTACTCCCTGTCTTAATGGATATCCATGGAAAGGACATTTATTGGTGGAAGCCATGTTTCAGGGACATAGACGTTTACTTCCATAAGAGAATATTTAATGAGGAAATAGACGTGTTGATAACATTCATAAAAGAAGTGCATAAGCCACGCATGTACAAGATAATAGTAGAGCTCAAAGAAAGCGATCTAGCAAAACTAGTAGAACAACTACTCGTAAGGAGAAAGTATGGGACATGGGCCTACGGTGTCATAGGCCTACACCCAAACACGGTTCTAAGAATGCTAATAAGCAATCCAGATCGATTAAGAGTGCTAGTAGACTATGGAATAGGCCTCATAGCATTATATGGCGAAATCCCTGTAGTAATACTGGAATCAGTCCGAAGAAAAACGCCAGGAACACTAGAAGACATACTAGACAAGATACTAGAACCATTCAAAGAAAAACAATGAAGATATTAAAGGAATACTTCAACTCAATAGCACATGAACATGAGAACATGTGATAAAAATGGATTCACCAAGACAATTCATAGTACTGTGGAATACACCGTGCCCTTACAAGGATATATGCAAGAACGGTAAAACATGCCATCTAAGAGGAATAGAAGTAGTACAATGCAATGAATTCAACAAAATACATGTAGAAGAAGAAGAAAAAATGAAACAACTAATAAGAAAATACGTGAGAAAAAACAGGTAAACGGAAAAAAGATGTGTTAGATCAACCATACACAAACTGTGATCCAAACCAGTGTAATTATTACTATTATGTCTTCTACTACGTATGATTTTTTATATGATTTTTTATAAAGTGATAAGTCATCTTTTAGTTCAGCTATGGCACGTCGCATTGCATACAATGATAGCATCGTAGCTATTATCTTTAAAATCAATAGTATTATCAAATATTTTCACCTATTAGTGTGAATCAAAGTAAACTCTCAGCAAATGCCTGAAAAACTCAGCATAACTACGGATACCAAGACGTTTCATCTCCTCGTGAATTCTCTTTTTCATCTCCTCGGAAATGGCTATGCTAGTTTTGATGTAAGTCCATTTTGTCAATTTACATCAAACCCCTTACATTAGTAATTTTCATAAGTCTCAAAAAAGGAAACCGATGTGTGCTTTTAATGGTTCTTCTCTTTCTAGTGTCTTTGCTATTTCTTGTTGTGTCATTGGGTTCAGCTTTATGGCGTCATTCTTGGTGAATAGCCACCATCCAAAGTTCTTGACGTATACTATGTATTCTGTCTCATCTATTACTGGGTCACAAGTATCGTCTACTCTTCTTATACGTATTATTACATACTCTGTTTCTGGTGTTACTAGTATTACTACTTTATTGTATCCTCTACGGTAGGGATATCCGTTGTCAAAGTAGTCGGTGAGTACATAATATACTGGGCCTTTATATCCAATAATACTTATTATTCTGTCATCGGTGTAACTGGGCCCTTGTCTTACGAATGTGGGGCCTACGTTTATACCAGATGAAAAAACTATTGGTTTTGTTGTGACTTGGGTTTGAGTTAAGGTGACCATTTTTCTTACCCCGAGGTTTGTTTTGTTCTGTGTACTTTTTTTGTGTGGTGTCTTATTTAAGTTTTACTGTGTTCAGCTGTAGGCTACTGTATTTTACTGCATTTTTGCGGTTCAGAAGCGGTTTCTGACTGTATGTGTACTGTATTTCATGGCATAACCATTAAATTCTGCCTTGTCTTAAAATTAAACGTGGTGTAATCATGCCTAGATCTCTGAGGGAAAAAGAGGAAACACTTGCTACAACTATTTCTCTCCCGCGTGGTTGGAAGAAGAGGATAGACGAGTACATGGAGGAGCACGGTTTTAGATCATACGCCGAGCTAATCAGATATCTTATTCGTAAAGAAATAATCGAGAAAGGTGAAAACAAGTAAAACGTCTAAGCAAAGAATTTGAGCCATAGCACGGTGTGAGCCATGACTATGCGTGTTGTAACCTTCAAGATAGAGGAGAATCTACTCGAGAAACTAGACAGGATAGCTAGGAGGACAGGTAAATCAAGAAGTGAACTACTACGGGAGGGGGCTGAGCTAGTAATAGAGAAATACGATAGATCACTCTTCGGTAAATCAACGATTGAGGTCATAAGAATAGGGTGAAAACAAGTGATAAAGGTACTCATAACCGATAAAGACATACTATACTATCCGTTCCTTGTTGAAAGAAAGGAGAGAAAACTACCATGGGTGATCAAAAGAGAATACAAGGTGATATGATGACTCTAACGTCATTTATGCTTAGGCTACAGTTTGATGAGACACTTTATCCCAGGGAACTAAGGGAGCTGTTAAAGGAGCTTAGAGAATACATAGTGTTCATTAGCAGGGTTAGAAGGAAATGGATTGCTAATCCAAGCACTCTCATAGTATTGAGGAGTAAGAGGGAAGTCGCATACTTCTACGTAATGCCTCTCGATAAGAAGCTGACAATAGAGTACCCGTATTATAGACAAGATGTGGAACTAGATGAAACAAAGATCATTGAAGGATTCGAGTCAATAAGAGAAGTCAAAGCATGGTGCTATGATGACGAAAAAGTATGCGAGGAACAATACATTGATACATGGATACAGTTACAGGGGGACATAGCAGTAGTAATAGACACAGAAGACGGAAAACACGAATACCCAATCCTAAAGCGACTACTAAAGTATGTCTCAATTGGAAGAGAACTACTAGGATCAATGTAGGTTGAAGACTACAAATAACAAGGTGACCGAGTGATGGGTAAGTGGTTTGCTATTGCTATAATAGTTGACTTCCTTCTATTTGCTTCTGTAGCTGTTGTGCCAAACTTCTTTGCACCAATACTAGTAGGCTATAATTTAGGCTTAAGTTTGGGAGCAGTGGTAGGAATGGAAATTATAAAAGAAACTATGAATAAGAAAGAGGTGACCAAGTGATGACTATGCTTGAACTTAAGAGAAAGTTCATGGTAGAGTATCTGAGAAGACATGGCATAAAATACAGGTATATAACATGCGATAAATGTCCATT
>Ga0209834_10000392_pt1 | contig 26935 bp, 14 predicted proteins | sample Mar14236cmmetaG_FD_184134 | JGI IMG/M metagenome (GOLD analysis project Ga0209834, IMG submission 184134) | Marine hydrothermal vent microbial communities from Guaymas Basin, Gulf of California to study Microbial Dark Matter (Phase II) - Marker... ...
GTGTTAATCATGAGCATCAGTTTAATCAGCGTTCTATCTATCCGTTTGTTTCACCCATATTTTTAGTTTGGCAGTGAATAACCCGCCAATGCCATTAATTGCCCTTTCACACGGGCCGCTATTTCGGCTTCCATTTCGGCTCGTAGGTTTTCAATACGGGCCTCATATTCTTGTTTCTGTGTGGCGAGTTCTGCCTGATGGGCCTCGTTTATTTCTTGTTTCAATTTTGCTTCTACTGCTTTGGTGAAGGGGGTGACTAAACCGGCTAGTTCTTGTAGGGTGCGCCATGCTTGTATGCGTTCTTCACAGGCGGCTATCATGGCGGGTTCTACCTTTAAACGGACTGTTTCGTCACTTTCAGCTTTTTCACCTGCTTTTTCCTCTTCGCTTGAGCTAAGCGTCTGAACGACGCTGACAAAAGGGGTTTTGCGTTGCCGCGCTGCGGCTTCTAGTTTGAGATAGTCTGCAATCGGTATTGGGCTTGTATCAGTTGCGTTAAGCGGTGTAAAGTAGGGCGCAAAGCGTTGTTCATGGATGGCCCAGTCAGCGGGAGTGAGAATGCTTTCGGCTTCTTGATACACGCTTTCTTCTGGGGCCGGGTTGCCTGAAAGACTGATGCGTGATCCAAATACGCCTTCACCTTTTGGATGGTAGCGAAATAGGGGGAAAACACGGGAGTTGATTGCTCGGTTGGCCTGAGTGAGGGTTTGATCGGGGGCAAATCCGTGTTGTTCGGGGCTGGGGGCATGGACATGAATCAATGCTGGCCCTGCAAATTCTAATGCTTCTTCCAGACTCTTCAGAAAATGGCTTGTGTTTGCAATGCTGGTTTGCACGATATAGGCATGGCGTTGTGCTAAGGCTAATAAGCTGGGTTCTGTTTTCGCTTCTCTGGCGATTGCCATTGGGCTTCCTGCGACATTGGCGGTGCCGAGTTCTAAATCTAAATCAGTCAGTACCATGATTTTGATGGGTAAGTCTGTGCCCAGTAGTCGCGTGATGGCCGAAAAGCCTTTACCACTTAATACGTCGTCATTGCCGATAAGCAGTAGGGGGGGACAACGTTCTTGTTCTTCCCGTGTTAAGTCGCGCCAATGGAGAGATTCAAGTGTTGATCGGGCCGCTTCTTCCGGTTTTTCTAATTCCAATTTGGCCTGGCGCAATAAGCCTAAACCTTTGGCCGCTTCGCGTAATTGGCCTTCTAACAGGCCGCTGGCCAGTTGTGCGGTATCGCTATTGAAATCGACGGCTACGGGTACTTGAAAGGGGTTGTCTGGCCAAGTGCCTGCCCAGTTTGTCAAGGTGCCGGGGGCTATCGCTAGACTTAAACGGGCGCGGCCTAAACCTTGTTCCCCTTTAGATAGCCGCCAGTGTAGTTCGTCTAGTGCTTGGGTTATTTTCACTTGTCGGCGCAATGCTATCGCGTCTATTTGTATCTGTTCTACTGCATTCTCTTTCTGTTCTGTGAGGGCCGATAAGGGGGATTGTTCTGGACGTATGGCCTCTAATCCTTTGGCTAGTGCATCCAGATCATCTGTGGGTAGGGCATCGACCAGATGATTATGGATACTGGCCATCAGTTTCTCTCTGACTTCTGTTATCTCTTGAATAAAACGGTTGTTCAGGGGTTGGCGTTGAAATTCGGTGACGGCTAGGGCTAGACGTAGGGCTATTTTTTCGCCGGAACCGGCTTCGGCATTGTCGCCTCCGGCAATGGCAAATTGGCAATGCCGGGACAGTAAAATGGCGGGCATTGCGCCCACTTCAGAATGGGTGCTGGCCTGTTCTATGGTTTTGCCGGAGGTATCGGGTAAGTGTTCCCAGATTCGCCAGAGTTGATGGGCTTTTTGCACCCTTTCTTGAGTTTGAGGCGCGGCTGTCAGTGATCCAGGTTCACAGGCTGAAATGCACAAGCCGCAGGCTTTGCAAGCGTCTGGATTGATCACTAATGAGAGCAATTCACCCGTTTCTCGTTGATAGCGTTCTCGTTCATAAAAGAAAGCCTCTGTGCGGGCAACGGGCAAGTCGCCTATTTTCTGATTCACTGCGGCTACGGCCTCTGTGAGCGCCTGTTTACGTTCTTCATTCAAGGGGAGTTTATCTTTTAAGCCGGCAAAAGCGTCTTGGATAAATTCGCCTACGGTGTTGTAGTTGATGTCTGTGTCTCGCCCTAAACTATGTAAACGGGTTGCCAGCTTGCTGGCAGCCATGCGTAGCGTTTCACCACCGGTTAGCTTGATGCCGGCATCAATTAAAGCGGTTGGGCTGAGAACGACGCTGCCAATGGCGCTATCTGGACAACGTGTCCAACATTGTCCGCAACCGGTGCAAGTACTGGGATCAAAAGCGGGTAAGCTGTTTCTTGCGATACTGAGATCACGGAAGGTGGAAGACAGTGGCGGGATGACACCGGTAGCCAAATAGGGATCGGGTATTAATTCGGCGATATCGCCATTACGATATAACACGCCCACTTGATCCCAGAAACGCGGTAAGCTGTCATAAGTCGGGCCACTTTGTCCCAAATGACGGACGGCCATCGGTGCTTCGTCATGCCAAGGTACGGGGGTATTTGAGGCATGAACGGCTAGGGTTTGATAATCAATTTGCCGCACCGTTTCTAATCCCATTTTGAAAGCGTTTAAACGCGCTGTACGTTCTCTCTCAGCGAGATGATGCAAACTGTCTTCATAGCTGTTGAGTACCCGTCGTACTTTGATATCTAATAGGCCGCTATCGAGTAAAGTGCCTAATAAGCTGCCCAGCATAACGCTAAAGGCCGCTGAGGTGTCGGCTGTTTCTGCGTTTGAAATACCGTAAAGTCGTATCTGTTTTCGTTGGATATCGTTTCGTACTTCTGGTGCGAGACTTTGCCAGAGGGCGGCATCGTTTTGGCTTGAGACAGCCAATAGAATCCCGTCTTGGCGCAATTCAAGCTTGGATTTTTGCAAGCGATGCGGGGCCGTTAGCACGGCGAGATCAATGGGCAGATCATCGCCCGGATCGCGCAGCGATTGAGGCGAATAAGTGAAGATATCGAGCCAACCTGATATCCAACGTTCTTGAAATATGCCAGGGCGGCTGCGTATCCAACCACCGAGCAGACGATATAACAAGACGGCTGCTTCAACACTCAATCCTTTACCACTTTGTTCTGATAGATTATGTATGGCGACGGTGATAGCACCGGCCGGCCGTAAGTCGGGAGCGGGTTGTTGACTCCGCAATCCCAATTGAGCTATGTCAGGGTAAGAGCGACGTAAGTTATCCAGTAAGACTTGGCGTTTTGGGTAAATACTGGAAGCACGCGCAAATTCAAATCCCAGAAAAATGCGGCCTTGGCCTTTTTCTTCTAGTGTATCGCACAGTGTTATCAAGTCTGCGGCTCGTAAAGGCTGGCCGCCTAATCCATAGACGACAGAACGAAAACGGGGTAATTGCTTCTCTTTAATTAAGGGATAACCCGGATGAATCGCGCTACCCAATCGGCCATTTTCTAAGGCGCGTTCCAGCGCAGCACGGACTTGGCGCATCAAGGGGGGATCGGCTGCTAATGGCGTATCCGTTCGTTCGAGCACCGCGACGATTCGTTTTTTCTTGAGATGTTCGGCAATCAGGGCACCTGGAAAGGGCCTGAAACCGTGAATACCCAGTACACCGACTTTGATTTTCCGAACTTGACGCATATAATCGGCAACCGCTTGCAAAGTTTCTATGGCCGATCCTTGTGCAACCAGCACAATCTGTGCGTTATCTGTTTGATAACTGGAAACAGGCCCAAGTGTGCGGCCAGTGTGTTTGGACAGCAATGCGAAGGATTCTTCGAGAATCGCGTTTAAATGATGGTGGAAGTAAGGATGTTTGGCTACTGCGCCTAGCGTCCAACTCTCTGGCCCTTGTAAAGCGCCGTGCATGACGGGCCTGTCAAGATTATGCCAGCGCGGTACGCGACGGCGCGTTTCGCCAAAAAGCATTTTTTGCGCGGCGGTGGGAGACGTGATTTCGTCATCGGGATCACCTAAAAATTGTCGCACCCATTCTGGATGAGGCAACTCAACTTCTTGTGCGGCAAGCGCGATTTGTTCTCCATCCATCGCAACAAGGCCTGGAATCAGGGTTAATTCGGCAACCCGCCGCGCTATGAGCGAAAAATCGACAGCTTCTTGCACTGTACTGGCATGGAGTATAAAAAAGCCTGAATCCGCGCTGACATGATAAGCTTTATGGCCGCTACCCAAAGCGCCAGCGTGTGCGGCAAGTGTGCGGTTAGTCAAATGCACAACCAGTGGAACCAGTCTACCTACGGCGGTTACCAGCCAATCTTGGGCACTCATGACATCGGGCGATGATAAAAAGGTAGTCGCCCGTGCGCCGCTCAGGCTTAATCCGATAGCGGCCGCCAAAGCACCGCGTGCCCCTTCAGTATCGCGGCCCGTCAGCGTCTTGCCGAAGCAATTTTTACCCCGACGTTGTTGTTCAGCTTGCCAGGCATAAGCGGCCGCATCGGCAGGAAAGGTGGCCCCTAAACCGGCCGCTTCAGCAATACAAGCTTCAGTCGCCGCGACAGCGGTATTGCCATCCAGTACGGTTTTGATGCCAGCGTGTTGAGAATGGGGAGAGGTACTTGTGAAAAAGCGTTGAAATAAACGTAAGGTTGAGCTAGAAAAATCGGGCATAAGGTATCTCTTTATCGATTAAAAATCAGCGTAAATCATGACAATCAGTTCAATCAGCGTTCTATCATTGATTTAATAAAACACTGATGATGCTGATGGTATAGTTGCCCAGAAAAGTTTCGTGCCAAACCTGCCAGGTTTGCCAAACCTGGCAGGTTTTTTACCTCTGACAAAACTTTTCTAGCGGAGTTTATTAACAGTATACTCATGCCGCAGATTAAAATGATCACAGATTTCAAAATTATTGAGGAGACACAAATCGTGTATAGGGATCCTCATTATCACGTTGAGAGGTGTTTTTCTCGGAAAATTGTGCAGATTCTAACCATTGAATCGCGCCTGTGGGACAACGAAAAGTGGCTTCTTTTTGGGCTGGCCCACCTGCGGTGTAATCAACAACGGGCAAATTGTTTTCCATGCGAATCAGGTTAGGCGCGGCATCTGCGGCACATTTGCCGCAGGCATCGCAAGCCGTGATACACAGTACACGCGCTGCTTCGCCTTCAAGGGGAATTGAACATTGCACAAACAGTTGATGATTTAACGGTACAATCTCGAACAAATTGCGTGGACAGGCGGCGACACAGTCGCCGCATGCGGTGCATTTGTCGATATCGACTTTGGGCAGAGCGTTTTGAGTCATCTGAATGGCTTGAAAAGTACAAGCGTTTTCGCAATCGGCTAGGCCTAAGCAACCCCAAGAACAGCCTTTACCGCCACCTGAAACCAAGGCAGCGGCATGGCAGTTTTCAAATCCTCGGTATTCTGCAATTTGATGTGCTTGCCCTTTACCCCCGGCACAATGTAGGCGAGCTACACGCTTTTCTTGCTTACCGGGATCGACATCAAGAAAATCAGCAATCACTTCAATGGCATCTGGACTGGATACGGTGCAAGCACTGGGCTGCTGTGTACCTTGAACGACTTCTTCGGCAAAGCCGTGACAACCGGGCTGTCCACACGCACCACAGTTTGAACCGGGTAAGAGTTCTTCCACTTTTTCAATACGAGGATCGTCTTGTACTCGCAAGAATTTGTAAGCAATGGCGAGAACAATTCCAAAAAAAAGGCCCACGCCTGTCATAATCGCAGGGGCTATAAAAATATTTTGCATCATATCAATCAATTATCTGTCATTGTAGAGTGGGTAAGGTGGTTGCCCACTACAAAACCAACTACAGGGATTGTATATAATAATGGATAAGGAATCGTCACAAAATAAATTGGACATTTATTCGTTCAGAAAAATAATTTCATCTGGGCGAACACGCAGGTTCGCCCCTACAACATATAGGCTCGTAGGGGCGAACCTGCGTGTTCGCCCTTTAGCTATAAAACGGGAAGTTATTTCGTGATCATTCCTAAAGTCAAAACCGGTAACGACAAGGATTGTATATAATAATGGATAAACTCAAAACCCATAACGACGTTGGGTTTCTTGGAATGAGGTTCAGGGCGCTAATAAAAGCAGTCTAAATGTGGTATTGGGTTCTCTCATATCAGCTAAAGATTCTGCACGATATTCTGGCATACATTCTGTGGCATCTCTTGACTCAATACTACCGCCTTTTTTGACAATGTTTTGTTCATCACATGTGAGGGTTGCCTTTGACTGTTCGTCATCAAATGACTGACATTGAGATTGTGTCAGTTGCCATTGATAGCCCAGTAGTTTCTTGAATGGCCTATTGGGTTGTATGGCTTCTTCCTCTCTTAATAAGAGGCGACACGATTTTAATTCATTCGTCTCAATCGGATTATAGATATGTCTTGCCAGATAAACAAAGTGCTTTTCTTGTGGCAATTCAAATTGGGCAGTTCCTTGACACCATTGGTTCAGTTGGTTAATGACTACAATCGCATCGTCATAAGACACGCTATCTGCTGAACCATCAGGAATGATAGCCTGATATAAGTCAGCGTTAATCGGTTCTTGTTGAACCCAAAACTTTGGAATCACTTTGAATACTGGATTCTCAGAGGCCGCTTTAAAAATCAACGGTAACAAGGGAGAAGAATCCGGTGGTAATTTCTGTTGAGCTTGCCTATAAAATTGTTCGGCTTGGTGATATCGCAGCGCGATATCAATACCGCCTGTCGGATCTGTAGGCCTATCAACTGGCACAAATCGCAACAGATGTTGCCCTTTGATGGCGATTTCTTTGAGACTACCATCATCTCTTGTCGTTAAACGGCAATCCGCTTGTTTAATCAAACGAATTGTTAACGGCCGCTGTTTTTGAACCGTCACCATGCCAAACGAGTTTTCTGAAACGCCATTAGAAATGGTTATCTCATAATCACCCGGTTCGAGGTTTTTAATGAGTGGCAAGGTATGTACCGGTAATGTTTTTTGGACGGATGTTGCCTGTTGGCACGCTAAGTTGACTGGAAGCGTGTAATTTTGTTGGAGTTGAATCCAGCGTCGATAGGTTTTGCAGCCTGGGCTAGAGACTTTAATCTTGTATTTGCCCGCCTTTAACAGAATACCGCGCCGGTATTTGGGCTTGATATTCATAATGCTGATTTTGGCATTTGTCGGCGTAGCGTTGACAGACATTCGGTACTTTTTGGGCCAAATCGTAACCCGAAATTTCTTGTTGTTTCTAATCTGAACCTTTTTCCGCCAAGTTTTATAACCGGGCTTTTTGACTTGGATATCATAAGTGCCAGGCTTAAGGCAAATGCCTTGCTTAAATTTGGGTGTGATGTTCCGAATGCTAATATTGGCATCTTTGGGAATGGCATCGACATTCAGTCGATAACATTTGGCAAAAGCCGGTTGGCTTGAAAACAAAACGAACAGGCTGCCTAGAAAAAGCAGTCCGTATTTTTTGTATGGCATAATTGTGATCCTAGTGGGCAAGTCGGCCAACAATTCAATTCTCGATACAACCTAGAATCGTACTGCTCGCTTGCACACCATTTGTTGTGTAGGGGCAATCCCTTGTGGTTGCCCTTGATTTCTTGTGGTTGCCCTTGAATTGGCCTTCGCAAAATAACATGCATTGTGGTTATTTAATCACTTTCAAAACCAATCGAAATGTCGTATTGGGTTCTCTTATGTCTGACATTGATTCTGCGCGATATTCTGGCATACATTCGGCTGCATATTTGGACTCGCTGCTACCCCCTTTTTTGATGCGTGATTGTTCAACATTACAGGCTCTATTATAAAATGAGGAACAATAAGAGCTCGTCAGTTGCCATTGGTGACCAAAAAGTTGCTTGACACGATCCAATGCCACTCTTTCTTTTACAACCCCGCAAGATTGCAAATCTTCTTTGATTGGATTGTAAGCCTTCCTTGCCAGATAGACAAACTGTTTTTCTTCTGGCAATTTGAATTGCGCTTTCCCTTTACACCAGCCATTAAGCGTCTCAATAACTGTCATGGCCTCTTCATAAGAAACGCTATCTGCTGAACCACCCCTAATAATCTCTTCATACAACTTTGGTTCGATGGTTCGTTCTTGAATCCAAAACTTGCCGACATATTTTGGCGTTTCATCTTCAGAAACGGCCTTTAAAATATTAGGATAAATAGGCCGATAATTGGGGGGTAAGAATGCCATAGACTGTTGATGAAAAGAACTGGCTTGTTGATCTGTCAGCGCGATACGAATCCCCGTCTTCATACCACTGCGGTATGTACTTTTAACCTTAACAAAGCGTAGCGGGTAATCTTTAATGACTACTGTGATACGCTTATCATTGAGGGTTCTGATTTCACATTTTTTAGACGTTTCAAGTGTCTGTGTTAGTTCTTGAGCTTTGGCTTTCGCTTGTTTCAGTTGAGCGTTAGCTTTTTTCACTTTAGCGTTAGCTTTTTTCAGTTGCTCCTTGGTTTGGGTTAATTCTTGTTTTAATTGTGTTACCTTCACCTGTAGTTCAGCACAGTTTCCGCTTGAAATGGGACAAAATTTGTCTCGTTCACTTTTTAGTTTTAAATCCGGTGACGAACATAACTTTTTCAAGCTAATGAGCGAAGACGGTGCGATAGAAGGCGTTTCACACTTCAGCACATAGTCCATGACAGTTTGACTGAGTTCTGGAGTGATGTAGTAATTCCCTTGAGGAATTTTTTCACATATCTGTTTGGCTGACAATAAGAGACGTTCATCAAAAGATGAGTTTAGTGTGACACGCTCATCACAACCCGTTTGAGAATTTTTCGCACTAGGCACTACTTTATGTAAGCAAATTTGCAATGTCTCAACAGTACGGAGTCTATACTTCTCAACATTTTCAACGTCTTCTTCTTTTACACTTAGGGTTTTTCCCCATGTCTCTGCATGCGCTGTGACTTTAGTGCCGGCTAAAAGCGGGTGGTTGGCACAGCCAAAACACAGCAAGCCAAGCAAAATCCACATCAGATGTTCCCCGTTTTTCATAATCTTAATTCCTCTGGTGACGCGATGTGCAACTAACTTATAATAAAGGATTAAAACCAACTACAAGGATTGTATATAATAAAGGATTAAAACCAACTACAAGGATTGTATATTATAAAGGATTAAAACCAACTACAAGGATTGTATATTATAAAGGATTAGATTGTGCTGATACCCAGTTTAAATCCTTTATTATATACAATCCTTGTAGTTACGTTGTGCTTAATCCAACAGTTCAACCGGATCGCTCTTGGAGGCATAATAAGCGGCCAATCCGGCTACCAAGGTTGTCAGTGAAATCACTATCAGAAAGACGTTCATAAAGGCACCGATATCTAATGTCATGGCATTAACAATGGTTGTAAACTCAGTGATGCGGTGTTGTTCTAAAGCCGATTGCAAAAAATACCGGGCTGCTGCAAAGACTGCACTGCCTACCCCAATAGCGGTAACAGAAGCCAGCGCGGTTAATAAGACATACTCGCAAACCAGCAATAAGCTGACAAACAGTTTTGAATAACCCAGAATAAACAACTGTGCCATTTGTCTCCGCCGTCTATCCACATTACTTTTCGCTAACGCGCCTACTGCCAACAAAATAAACAGAACCGACAGCACTACAGTCAAATTAAATAAAGTGGATAACCTTTTGTCTTGTCGTTCCAATTTGTTGATCGCGTAAATGTTATAGCTGACATTATAACCCGATAAGTCGTCTCGGAGCCGTTCAAAAAGCGGTTTCACTTCTTCTACCTGATTGCCATAAAACAGCACTTCATCATAATCTATCCGCGGATTCACGGGCAAAAAGAGGGCCTGATTGCCTTGCTCAAAAGTGGCCACGCCTTCAGCCACATTCTGTAATCTATACACGGCCAATGGCGTGGTATAAAAAGGACAGTCTTTTCCTTCTGGGCACTGATAATAGGCCGTAATAAAGGCGGGGATGATGGCATCCTCTAGCTGCAAAGACGCTTTTCCAAGTTTGATACTCGCATCATAAGGGGCTACCATTTCAATCCCTTTGTCGGTAATGCCCTCCTCCCAAAAGTCTAACCTTCTGCCACCATGCTGGTTTTCCATTTCACGAATCCCTGGCAATAAATCATACGACTGATAGGTGATACCAGCCAATTGGATTGTGCGCGATGGCATTGATTGGTTTATGAGCGTTGTTTTTAAAGCTGTTTTAGCAATCACGGCTGCTGATGGACAAGGTTGTACATGATGCGATAGCCGTGCTTCACAATCCCCTTTGGTGGGTTGAATCTTCACACGGCCTTCCAACTCATCGACTTTGGTTAACGTGACTTGAAAGCGATTGATATTGGCTAACAATTTGTTTGTTTCTTCAACTTGAAAATTCTCAGCTCGCAATCTTTTGAGAATTTGAGTTTGTTGCGCTGCATCACACTGTTTATTGGGAAATTCCACTATACAGTGCATCGTCTCAAATCGCGGTAAACTGTATTGAATCTGATCTTCAACCACGGGTAATTTAAGGGCCGTTGAACCTAAACCGATGGAATATTTTTTCAATTCGAGCCCTAGTTCGGTACTGGCATAAATTTTACGGCCTGCTGTAGTTTGCCGCGCAACGATGCGAAATTGGCCTTGCAGAGGCTTGTCATTGATTGATAATGTCAAAAAACCACCAGCAAATTGCGTCGAATGCCATAAGGTGTGCCATTCCTCTCCATACAATAATTCACCTAAAGTATCGGAAATGATCAGATCAAATAGCCCAAAATCAGTAGGCACTTTTGGCTGAATCAGCAAGGCTTCAGTTCTCGGATCATCAGGAATCAGGGTTTGTAGGGTTTGGATTTGCGCCCCAGCCGGCCCTTCAATCATGATAACCGATTTATAATTACCCACTATCTGATAATCGGGATAGTTTTTTTGTAATTGTTGGATAAAATCATTATCCAAATTGTGCTGTACATCAGCATCAGCTTGTTGGATCGTGATTTCTCTGGCATTGTTTTCTTTTTCGACTTGTGCCTTGACGGCAACATAGACGCGATTTTTAATCGATCCCAAAATCAGCGGAGTGGAAAACAATGCGGTAATCACAAGAATCACTACGATGCTATGAGACAAATCAACTAGCACACCTTGTATGAGTAATTCTCTTAAAGCATTTAATCTATTTAATAGGGTGTTCATAATGAATAGCATTAACTTAGTACAACGGATCAGGGGATTGAGCGGATTGGTGCGTGGGTCGATTGTCAGTACGATCAATATACTTAGCACTGTCATAAATTGCGCTTTTTTTTAAATAGCCAACAGCTTTTCACGCCAAAGATTTTGCGCGCAAAATCTTTGGCGTGAAAGCAGTTGTCTGAAAGCTTAAGTCACCTAAAGGTGACTAACAAAACACGAAAATTATAACAGTGGACAGTATGCGCTTTTGGCGCTAGAAATCTCGCTAGAGATAGGTTTAGTCACCACCACCTGACTTGAGCTTTTAGACAACTGCTTTAGTTGGCTGTCTGTTGGCTGTCAAAAAAGCGCAACTTATGACGATGCTAAGTATAACCTATTTCAGGCTTCTATTTTTGCGCGCAAAAACAGAGGCTAATATGTATTTGTAGCATTTCCCGATTTTCTTTCAGCTACACCCCTTACCACCTATCAGTTTTAAATTCTGGATAAAAAACACATACATTTACAAAGTATTTTGTATCACAATATGATTAAAAATCATAGACTTATTCTCTGTGCTCCTCTGTGGCCCTCTGTGATCTCTGTGTTGAAAAAAAATAATAGGATCGTACATCTGGCTCTAAAATAACCAGGCCTTCTTTTGGCATCACATCCTGAGTAACCTTTGTACCATCGGCATTATGAATAGTGATTGTATACCCAGTTTCCATAGCTTTGTGATGCTTGCCACGCACGCCATCGGAAAAATCATATTCGCGACGCATATATTTCTCCTCTTAATCATTACTTTTTTCATAGAACTTACGTTCTAAAGAAGTTGCCTTGCGGAATAAGACGTATATTTGCGCCGTAGCAAAAACATGACAGGTTTTCAAAACCTGTCAGGTTTGGGCCAAAATCATGTTTATGGGAAAAAGGCTTTGGGCACATAGAGGTGAGGTTTGTTTCCAAAATAACGATTATTGGTGGGATTGCCCATAAATTCGCGCAGAACCTTCACTTTTTCTTTGAGAATCGTATGAACTCTCTCGTAGTCTTCTGGTTTCCAAGTGGTGATTTCATCAGCCGTAAAAGAAAGCACTTGGGTTTTAAAAGGCAAGATATTAGCCTTTTCGAGGATACTGTTCAAGGTTTCTCCTTGATCAAACAATTGGCTCGGAGACACTTTTAATTGATAAGCCAAAACATTCCGAATGACTTCAATGAACGCATCGCCACCTTCATCCTGACCGATACTGGCCGCTTCGGCAATGCTTTCCAATATGCTGGCCAGTATGGTTAAGCGACTCTTGCCCATAAACAGAAATTCGCTGACGACTAAGTCGTTTTGGATTGCCTTGGATATCCAGCCTTTTACAAATTCCGGTATGGCTTGGGAAGCGGAAACGGTATCTGGCAATCTGGCTTGAATAATTAAGGCTTCGTAGGGCGTGAGATCATACTGCTGTTGCACTTGGGTATTGCTGAGTGCCGCACGACTATCACCGCCTTTGATGAATTGTTGGGCTTTAGTCAACATTTCCCATTCCTGAGTCATCGCGTCTAGCAGGTTCTTTTTAAATTGACTGCCAGATGTAGGAATGGCTTTGTAACGCCCCTGATTTTGCTCGTCTTTGACAGCGAAGGCCAATTCCTTAAACGCCTTTTCATCGCTACCCAGCTTGAAAGTGAGAAAGCGTATTTTCTTTTGTTCAGCCGCTTTTCCTATGGCCGATACGGTGAAGTTCATCGGATTTTTGTCGTGATTTTCAGGATGCGGGCCCGCATCTCCGACTAAAACGATGGCCTTAAAATGGTTATCCTGCCATTTGGTATCAACCAGCACTCTGTTTAAACCATCTAGCACGGCTTCAGGCACGTCTTCACTGCTACACGTTTCTTTTGTCGCAGAAGATTTGAGGACTTCAATGACACTATCAATGTCTTCAGTCAATTCTTGCTTCCATTCGGTGATTGGAAAGGGATGATCACATCTTTTGTAATTTAAGCGATCTTTATAAAAGAGTAAGCCAATTAGGAGCGGCATCTGGAGTTCATCATCCTTGGTGACTTCTTTAATGTGTTTGATGAAACTTTGCAAGACTTCTGTGGTGGGAATAAAATACTCGCCCATGCTGCCGGTGCTATCGACCACAAAGACAATATCATAGCCCAATGTTCCACTCGTTCCACTTTGTGGCGCGGTTTGATGATCCAAGGAAGGAGCGGCTTTAACAGCACTGCCTTTTTCGTAAACGCGGATAAAGCCCGCTTGATAACTGTTTTTCTGTTTTTCAAAAACGGGGATCAACAGTTGGGGTTCCGTTTTGGAGGTAAAGCGATTAGGCTCCGCACCAATTTCTTGACAGCCGGCGGCATCTTGGCCGTCTTTCCCAAACATTTCGGCACAGCTTTGATTGTCAAACACTTTGGCCAATTTACGCCCTGATTGGGGTTCTAGCTTGATCATCTGCAAGGTATTCCACTCCATATAACTGCCCTTATCCAACCAGCCATCCGGTTTTCCTTTCGTGTTGGCACTTCTGGAAACGGGTACCCGATTTTGGACTGCGGGTTTCATCATGAAATAAATCTGCATGAATTTGGCTTCGTTTCCTTCATCGCCCGAGGCTTTTTTGAACAGCTTGGCATCATGTTTGACGATGACTGCCTTTTTTTGGACATTCTCTGGTGTTTTATCCGGATCAGCCGCTGTGGCGGCGTGCGCCAGCAGTAGTGACAAGATGGCCAGTGTCGAAGTGAATATGCCTTTCTTTAGGCATGTTCGTGTGTCATGAATGGGTATTTTCATAGTGGTTTGTTACCTCAGGGTGTTGTCATAAATAATCAGTAGTTTGAAAACAACTCAAAGCCAAATAAATTTGGAACGAAAAGTCTTCGCAAAATAAATTTTGCACTCCAAAGCTTTGCAAAATAAATTTTGCACTCCAAAGCAAAATAAATTTTGCACTCCAAAGCATATGATGCGTCTGCGCCCGATATTTGTCACTCTACGGAAAATATTCCCGTGGAACATACAAATACGCGGTTTCATTAATGCGATGTTCCTTGTTTGGATTACCTATAAATTCTCGCAAATATCGCGCTTTTTCTTTCAGAGTCCGCATGAGATTTTGGTAATCTACCGGTTTCCAAGTATTGATCTCTGTTGCCGTAAATGACAACACTTGGGTTTTGAAAGGCAAAACGTTGGCCTTTTTGAGAATTTCTCCTAACGGTTCACCTTGCTCAAACAGTTGGTAAAACTCCATTTTTAATTGAGCCGCCAATGTGTTACGCACCATATTTAAAAAAGCCTCTGCACCGTCTTTGTCACCACTTTCAGCGGCAAGTATAATGCCATCAATCGTATGCAAACTCATTTTCAAATCCAGTTTTCTGATAAAAATATATTCCCCAACGGCTAACCGTTGACGAATCTTTTCAGGCACCCATCCTTTTACAAAATCTCGAAGATTTTGTTCTTGAACTTTTTTGGATAACCCCATTTGTTTAATGTGACCAAAAATAATGGGATATTCAGAGGGTTTAATCTTCAGTGCCTGTGGGGAGGTTTGACTGTATAGGGCAGCCCAAGTTTTCTCGGCAATACTCCATTCTTCGAGTAAGGCTGCTCGGAGATTTTTTTGAAATTGTGAAATGTCTGATTTAGATACAAAATTAAATCTGCCTTGTAACCCTGGTTCCGTTTTAAAAGCGAGTTCTTTGAATTTTTGACTGTCTTGACTGCCTATTTTGAAAGTCAAAAATCGAATCCTTTTATTGCCCTCCTTAGCTTTTTTATGCAGATAGGCGGTACTAAACTGCATGGGATTGTTTTCAAGATCGTCTGTTGGATAGGGAGGCGCATCACCTATTAAAATAATGGTTTGAAAGTGATTTTTTTGCCATTCTGTGTCTATGATGGCGCGATTAAGGCCTTCCCAAACGGCCTCTTGAGTATTCACACTATTGCAGAGCGTTCCTTGTGCATCGTTTAATGCATCAATGACGAGATCAACTTGCGGAGTCAAAGGCTGTTCCCACTGAGTGACATAGCCCAAATCACAGTTATTTTTTCCTTTCCGATCACGATAAAACAGTAGTCCAACACGCAGCGGAATGATCACTTCTGCTTCGGTGGATTGTTTGACTTGTTCGACAAAGGTTTCAAGAACTTCCATCGTTGGGCGGAAGTATTTTCCCATGCTCAGGGTAGAATCCACGACTAATACTAAATCATAACCAAGCGGGCCAGGTTGAGATTTGTCTTGATGAATGCGAATAAATCCACCGTGATAACTGTCTTGTTCACGCTGGAAAACGGGAATAAGGAATTGGTATTGCTGTTTCTCTTGAGAAGAGAGACGCGGTTCTTCTCCTAAAGCTTGACACTCTTCAGTGGTTGTGCCAACACGCGCGAAGGTTTGGGCACATTCCTTAGACGCATAAATTTTAACCCGTTTACGGCCTTTTTGTGGCGTAAAATTAATCATTTGTATGGTGTTCCACTCGACAAATGATTCTTTTTCTAACCAGCCATCTGGCTGAGTCTTGGTTTTAGAAAAGGTTTCTAAAACCGGCACCCGATTATTTTGGGAGGGTGTCATGAGGAAATACAGTTTGAGAAAGGGGGCCTTTTTGGCCATATTCCCATAAGGTTTTTTAAACAGTTTGGCATCATGTTTCACAATGAGTGCTTTTTTAGGGATGTTTTCAAGCGTTGTATCCAGTTTAAATTCATCCGCACTCACGACATGGGCCAGCATAGCGCACCAAGCGATGACAATAATGGCTAATGGATTTGATACCTTGTTAAGCATAAATGAAAACCTTTGTTAAGTCGATTTTAAAAGCTTAAGTCACCTAAAGGTGACTACATCCACACAATTATATGTATTTTAGAATCATTTATATAACTAAATTGTGATACTATTCACTGGGGCAAAAACCGAAGGTCGGCTTCGCTAAATATATAAGTAAGTACTGAAGCACAAATAAACAGGTATTTTAGCGCACAGGGCAACCACAAGGGATTGCCCCTACAGACCACCCCGTAGGGGCAATCCCTTGTGGTTGCCCCTCTTCTTGATTGTTTCTATTAATTAAAATACCTGAAAATTTATGGTTCAGTACTTAAGTGATTATATTGCGACATGTCGGCTTATCACACTTATATATCAATACTTATTTTGATTCGTTATGTGATGAGGTTTGACATCGAAATGAATGAACACAAAGCTAATGATCTCACAAATTGCGATGTTCTTATCCTTTATTATAACTAATCCTTGTAGTTATTATCCTTGTAGTTATAGATCAAAGACTTTTCACATCTAACCGATCCCGCAACTTATCTCCCAAAATATTCACCGATAAGACAACCAATAGCAAAGCCAATCCCGGAGCTAAAACCGTATGCGGAGCCATTAACATATACCCCGTACCATCCCGTATCATGCTCCCCCATGAAGCCGCAGGCGGCTGAACCCCTAACCCCAAAAACGATAACCCCGCTTCTGCAACCACAATACCCGCAATCCCAAAAGTCGCCTCAATCAGCAAGGGTGTGACTAATAACGGAATCAAATGATAACGCAAAATCCGCACAGTGCCCGCGCCCAACGCCAAAGCCGCTAAAACATGATCTCGATGTTTCAATGACAAAGTCTGCGCGCGCGCCAAACGCGCAAAGCCTACCCATCCCACTATCGACAGCGCAAATACCACGTTTTCAATCCCAGGCCCCAAAATGCCCGATAACGCAATCGCTAATAAAATCCCCGGAAACGCCAAAAACACATCCATCAAGCGCACGATGATTAAATCGACATAGCCGCCAATCCACGCACTCAAACTGCCAATCAACGTACCTACCGTTAATGACACCGAAATCACCCAAAAGGCCACAAAAAATGAAGTCCTTGCCCCCATCACTAAGCGATCCAAAATCGGACGACCGACATCATCATAGCCCAACCACGCCTCTAAAGACGGCGGCTGCAAAATCTTCAACAACATAACCTCATTAGGCTGCAAAGGCAGCATCGGCCCAAACACAGCCAATAAAAACCATAATATTAAAATGGATAAAGGAATAATAACTTGATATCTAAACACTATAACGCACCCGTGGATCTAACCAAGCATAGACAATATCAGTTAAAGTATTCACCAACACATAACTTAAACTGATCAACAAAATACAGGCTTGCACAACCGGATAATCGCGCCGATGTATCGCATCAATCGTCAATTGCCCAATGCCCGGCCAAGCAAAAATAATCTCAGTAATCACCGCCCCGCCCAACAAAGTGCCTAATTGTAAGCCAAGCACCGTAATGATAGGCAAAGCCGCATTGCGTAGCGCGTGATGAATCACCACCGCCGACTCCCGCAAACCCTTAGCCCGCGCCGTGCGAATATAATCCTCATTCAACACCTCCAACAAAGTCGAACGCACCATACGGGCCAAAATCGCCGCCAACGCCGTTCCCAAAGTCAAAGCCGGCAAGACTAATGACAACGGCCCCTCCCGCCCACTCACCGGAAACCAGCCCAAAGTGAGAGAAAACAATAAGATTAACATAGGCCCCAGCCAAAAATTGGGAATCGACACCCCAAGTAAAGAAAACACCATTGAACCGTTATCCCAAATACTATCCTTACGCAAAGCCGCAATGCTACCCAATGGCAAAGCAATCAGCACCGCAATGCACAAACCCGCAAAAGCTAATTCCAAAGTCGCCGGAAAACGTTCAATCAAGATATCAATAATAGGTTCCTTGGAATACAACGATTCACCCAAATCCCCCTGCAACAGGCCCGTCATATAATGCCACCATTGCATGATCAAAGGTTGATTCAGGCCCAAAGCCTCCCGTAACGCCTCCAAATCAGTCGGCTGCGCCGACTCACCCAGCATAGCCTGCACCGGATCACCCGGTACCAAATGAATTAATAAAAAAACAATCGTCACAACACCCAACACCACAATCACAGTGCTGAGCAAACGCGAAAATAAAAAAGAAAGCATGATTTATTCTAATCCTATCGGATGGGCTGATATCATCCACGAAAGTTGTAGGGGCAATCCCTTGTGGTTGCCCTTTTGAAAATCCCGCGCCTTTGCCCCGAGCGCCTTTGCGTGATATTAATAACATTAGATTATTAGAGCAATCCCGCCTGTAATCGTCTCAATCTATATCAGTCTAATCAGAAATTCAATAATACTGGATTGGCACTTCAAATATCATAACTTGACACTGTGCTCCCTATTTAAATAAATTAAAATACAGCCTCAGTCAAACGAGTCTTTGAACAGTTGTTCAATTTTTATCCATAATTGCCAAAGTATTAATTAATAGATATCTTTACTCTCCTTTAGGAGACTTTAATATAAAGACAACTGCTTTAGCTGGTAACATACCATGAAAAGTATCAAACTTTGACAATTCATAGTATTATTGTCTTGTTTTTGAAATCAAAACTTTGACAATTTGTTAAGTTTAGTGTCAAATATTGGAATAGTCATTTTTGTTAAATCATTTTTAAAATCAATGAGTAATAATACCAGCGAACTGTTTAGGGATAAAATAAATGTATCCAAATATTCACTATGACGAAACTAACGATTTAGCCTATATCCAGTTTTCCGATCAAAAAATTGTGAACAGTGAATCTGAAGATGAATTATTGGTTTTTGATGTAGGTAGCCAGGGAGAATTGTCGGTATTGAAGTCATGTCAATCACTCGACTCTTACATCAATCCAATATGCCATCATTAGAACAGCATTTATCACCAGAAATGATACCCGCATTGATTATCCCACAAATCTATCAATATAGTAGAAAGCAAGCATCGGATAGCGGGACTGCTTTCAGGTGAAAATGGATTTGTAAGCAATTAAAAATTGAAGACTATTCTAGCAATGAAAAGTTGCGTCTCAAAATTTGTTCCTATAACGATTTTCTAATTGACTACATTAATCGCCATGATACAAGAGTTTTCTTACACGTAGGGTGGGTTTCGCTATAGCGAAACCCACTACTAATAAATAGTATATCTGGGTGGCTACGCTTGCTACACTGGCTAAACAATTAAAGTCTTTCAGGAATTGCAATATGGATTCAATCAGAATTAAAAATTTAAGATGTCTAGCTGATACTGGGGATATTCCCATTAAACCACTAACCCTTTTAGTGGGTGCGAATAGTACCGGTAAAAGTACATTTTTACGTGTATTTCCTCTTTTGCGTCAAAGTGTTGAGACAAAAACGAGCAGTCCAATACTTTGGTATGCTGGACATCATGGTTATGTGGACTTTGGCACTATTAAGGGAGCTATCCGTGCCTCAGAAGAATCGGTTTCTTTTGGATATAAGTTTAAACCGAAAGGTAGTTTATCAACACGACTCAAAACACCTTCAGATGCGGTTTCCGTTGAAATGAGTCGTCGTGACTTAAATATTGAAATTGAATTAATTCCAAATAAGGAAAACGCCTCTCAGACAAAAATATCAAAGCTTACTCTTGATTTTAATGAAAATCAGGCCGTTTTCGTTTTTGATCACTTTGGTAAAGTTATCCGTTTTGATATCAATCAACGTTCTTTTATCAATAAGTTAGGCCTATTAGAAATAGAACAAACCAATCTGTTTCGCTTAATTCCAATCATTTTTGATCAAACGGATCATTTCCATGAGCATTATAAAAAAAATCTGGTAAAGCTTTTAGCACATTTATATCATAAGGAAACTTCACCACATTCTATTTGTAAAATGTTACTGGAAATGGCTGGTACAAAGCCGAAAGAGTTGACTTCCGAACTTTGGCAAAAAAATAGGCCTCATTTAACAGTTGAAGAAGCCAAATTAATTCGTGATGTCAGTTTTGCTTGCCTTATTCCCTCTTTATTACAATTTGCCAATGAAGAGATTTCTAAGTTTGCAAAAACGGTTCAATATATTGCGCCATCACGAGCCGTTGCCGATAGGTTTTATCGTACACGAGATATTTCCGTTGAAGAAATAGAGCCTCATGGTGAAAATTTACCCATGTATCTTCATTCTCTCTCATCTAAGCAAAAAGAAGACTTGAATGAATGGTTAACAAAATACTTTAATATTCAAGTCTCTATCAGAAATGAAGGGACACATTTAGAAATTATGGTGAGTGAGCAAGGCAATACTTCCTCAAATAATATAGCTGACATTGGGTTTGGTTATTCTGAAATATTGCCCGTTATTTTAACACTTTGGTCATCAATACATGAGTCTCATAAATCTCCATCACTCATCACTATCGAACAACCAGAATTGCATCTGCATCCTCAGTTACAAGCCCAACTTGCTGATGTATTAGTGCAAATAACTCAATCATCTAGAATCCCTCTTATGATAGAAACGCATGGAGAAGCGATCATAGATCGCATTGGTCAATTGATTGAAGAGGGTAAAGCAGAGCGTGATGATATACAGGTGTTGCTTTTTGAACCTGACGAAGATAAGGGGGGGATAAAAGTGCGCGTTAGCCAATATGATCAGGAGGGTTGTTTAGTTAATTGGCCTTATGGTTTTTTTACACCTAACTTGGATTAATATGCTTATTTTTCTGACAGATAACCTTTTAGAAACGACTCCAGAATATTCTGAATCTCGTTTAATGGCTTGCCTTGAAAATCTTTTAATCGCACATTTTGAAGGTAAACATATTCTAATTGCCAAACCAAAAACGCTTTCAAATTATCAAAGAGAATCAAAATTGTCAGAAAGGGCTAAAGCCGCATTAGCGAAAATTAAACAATTTGTCAGAAAAAATGGTTTAGATATTAAAACAGAATTTCTGTTTTACGTTCAAATTGTCGCTGCTTCTCAATCTGAAATAACGATTTCTGTCAACGAACAGCACACTATTGTCAATATGCCTATTGGCTACTTTGAAGATTCAAGTGCTACTCAAAAGACAATAATATTAGGTGAACACATAAACGATGCAGAATTTTTTCTTCATTTAGTACGTGCATATATTACAACCAAAAAAGCATTAAAAACAGCACAAATAAAAATTCAAGCCAAACCAACTCATGGTGGTGGAAGTTCAATAAGTGATATATTTCAGGCACTTTGTAAAGACAAGACTTTCTGTTTATGTCTTGTTGATACTGATTGCAAAGTGCCCGGTACAAAATTTGGGAATACAGCAAAAAACTTAGGATTAAATCAGAATAAACAACAAGAATGGCAAAATAGTTGTCACTTTCTATCTAATGGGTTTATAAGAATTGAAAAAAATTCAGCTTTATCAAAAGCATTTGCTATAAATGTGCATGAAATAGAGAATTTAATACCGACGGTTCTTATTGAAAACTCTTCCCCTAAAACGATGAATAATCAATTTTTTGATAAAATAGATGTCCTTAAAAAATGGGAACGCAATAAGACAAAAGAATGGCGAAAATTTATTGATATAAAAAATGGATTGCGTTGTTATGATATAAAAACACACAAATATTGGGCAAATTTTATCCAAACGGTTCTTCAAGAAAAACAGGATTGTAATGAATGTCATAAAAGAACCGAATGTGAAATGATTTTTTGGGTAGGATTAGGGGATAAGATACTGTCCCAAGTTGTAGAATATATGGCTAAAACAACTTCCCCTAAAATAGCAGAATTTTTTGATTTTAATAAAAATGATAACTCACTTGTTGAGTTAACCAATGAGCTTTTAACATGGTGTTGTGCTTCAGAACGTATTCGGCATTAATCATGTTTTCTGACTACTGTTTGACTTATTTCGTGCTTGTTGTAACTTCAAACTATTTTTAGGTTCTTCAGCATTGCGTAGAGCGGATATAGATTTTCAGAAAAATAATTTTCGGCCATAACCGGGCGATAACAAAGGTTCGCCCCTACGGGGGCAATGTAGAACCTACGTGTTCGCCCTTTTTAAAATATTGCCGTATCTGAAAATCTATAGAACAATAGTAAATATGTATCAACCACAAAACAAATTTAATATAATTTTTATGATTGTAACAGATTTTGGGAACAGTATACCATAAAATAATGGGGCTTTTTCATTATTTAGAAAGGGCGAACACTAAAGGATCGCCCGAGGCGAAATCTTGTAGGGGCAATCCCTTGTGGTTGCCCTTTTGAAAATTCCGCGCCTTTGCCCCAGAAGCGCCTTTGCGTGATATTAATATTAGATTATTAGAACAATCCCGCCTGTAATCGTCTCAATCTATATCAGTCTAATCAGAAATTCAATAACACTGGATTGACACTTCAAATATCATAACTTCACACTGTGCTCCCGGCAGTGAAGTCGTTGAATGGGATAAATTCTTCTGAATAAATGATATCATGGATTTCAAAATGGATTGCCCCTACATACAATCGCATATTGTAGGGGCAATCCGTAGCGTAAGCCCTTGTGTGAAGCCTTCCTACGAGGGCGTTCCCAGTGCCGCGCAGTGAAACTCACCATTCCTCAATTAAGTTTAGTACAACGGATCAGAGGATTTAAACGGATTGGTGAGTAAGCCATCTATAGTTAAGAGGTTATAATCTGCTGCCTTTTTTTCGTTCCAAATTCATTTTGCGGCCCGCTTGCTTTTAGTGAAAAATTCATTTTGCGGCCTTTTTTTCGTTCCAAATTCATTTTGCGGCCTTTTTTTCGTTCCAAATTTATTTTGCGGCCCGCTTTTAGTGAATGTTATTTTGCGGATCGCCAAGATTGATAATGACCCTTTTTTTGGGAATGCGCCCCAAATGATATTGGCAATTTGCACCTTGCACCTGGGGCTATTCACTAAATAACGAACTTCATAAAAAATTAACAACAAGCTCCCTCGTTTTAACAACTACACTCAATTTGCCCATTTGAAGTCTATCTGGCTATGCTACCTACAAATAGCTTATTCAAAAATAAATCGCAATATTCTCAAACAATGCCTTGATCGTTTTGGGATCAGTTGAATAGATTCGAGTGTCACTGGCTTTGGCTATCTTACCCAGTGTTTTGATATCGGCTTCACTGCCATAAGCGATAGGCAGCACAATAACCGGCTTCCGATTCTCACGACGTTTCAAAATGGTATTGACTATTTGTTGCAATGACTCTGCCGGATCGGTGCTAATCGTATCGACACCGTCGCTTAACAGCACTAATGCCGCCATCCGTCGCTGATTAGCACTCGCCTGTAATTGATCTAAGGCTTGCGAAAGCGCACCGTAAAGATGAGTTTTCCCAGAAGGCTTTAACTGGCTTATTTTTAAACGAATACCCTCTCGGATCGTTTCATAAGCATCCAGTTCTTCTTGTACTCTCACCTCATCGTTAAAACTCATTAACCCGATTCGATTCTGTGAGGCCATTTTATCTAAAAACGCCAGCGCCGCTGTTTTCGCGTTTTCAAGCTTATTTTCATTTGACATTGAGCCGGATGTATCAATGACCAGTAAGATATCAGCTTGCTTCTTGACGACTTGCCAACTGTCTTGAATCGCTGCGATGACTTCGGGAGTCGGCACTTCTAAAATCGTTCTGGGTTCATTCGGATCAACACCCAGTTCTGGAACGATGGGATAAGCAAGCGGTATATTGGGATTAGCTGGCCGAAAGCCATTTTCTAAAACCTGCTGTTGTATGGCTTCACTGAGCATAAATTGAGTAAAGCGTTTAGCCGCTTCTCGTTGTGCATCACTCACCCACTCAGCTTTGGGAATCGCAAAAGGATGACCATGTACAAAAGTGCCCTCTTTTGGATAAAGCGCAACCAATTTTTCGGGTGGATCATAATCCGTTTTACCTTGATTAATATAGATCAAGTCATTTTCTTCTAAAGCCACAAAATCCAAGTAATCAGGGCCTTTGGCAATGTATTCCTTAAACTCTGTGGTGCGTGAGGCGTAGTGATGAATCAGGGCCTCAATATCACGCACCCCTTTTTGAATTAACTCATCCTTGACATGCCATAATGCGAGTTGTCCAGTATGACCATAATGATGGAAACTGGCATAAAACTCTGAAATGAGTGTAGACAAGGCCGTTGAACTGACAAGCGGATCGGTATGGCCATAGTAAACGCTTTTTCGGCCTATTTGTGAATCATAATCACCCCAACCATTAGGGGAATTAAACACCTGGAGTAGTTCTGCCCATCCTATATTAGAACGACCCGTTTTGGCTTTAATGGCCTCTAAACGGCTTTTCCAAATCGCCATGACAACGGGTGCCAAGGCCGTGTTAGGGCTATCCTTTAAATCAAAGACTTTCTTATCTGTCCAGTGATTCACTAACATCAGCCAATGGCTGACAGAGGGAGAAAAGAGGGTTGGTTTTTCAACGTTCGCATGATTGGGGGAAATGATCGCATTAGCAATGCGATGTGCAATGGTACCAGATGAGCCAGATTTACCGGTCACAATAATGGGATGCTCATCTTGGCCTAATTGTTCGCCAGTGAGAGGATTAAGGCCTTCTTGTGATAGACTATTAAACCTATCTATCGCCTCTGGCATATAAAGGCCCTCTTCAGGCGCGTAAATGATCGAAATGTCTATCGGCTCTTGGAGTATGGGATCCGTTGGCATGGGTATGATCCCACGGAGTTCATCCACACAAAGTACACCCAAAACGATTAAGACAATCGCAGCTAAAAAGGTTTTTAGCCCAGAACGAATATAAACCTCGGCAATTCTAATGATGCCAAAACTGGCGATGGTCAAAAAGATGCCAGAGAGTAGCAGCATCACACCGATGTAATTTAACGCAGAATCCATAAATTAGCTCCTCTATGTCTTGTTTCAGAACGCTTTAAAAGTTATCAGTATCAAAAAAATAATGATACTCATAATCAAATCACTCCTGCCGCAAAATAAATTTTGCACTCCGGCCGCAAAATAAATTTTGCACTCCAGCCGCAAAATAAATTTTGCACTCCAGCCGCTTATTCTGACATACCGAACAGTTGTTTCTCCTATCTTGGAGATATAGCTTGACTTGTTGTTTAAAATTTCAATCACACTTGGTATTTGAGTTGTCAGGTCAAAATTGTTAAAGAGAAAAAGCCCGCCAAAGCACTTATTTCATTTTCTATCAACATTTATACACAATTATTATAAACATAATATCATTTTAAATCATAGACTTATCCTCTGTGGCACTCTGTGGTTCTCTGTGTTCTCTGTGTTGAAAAAAAAGCGTCTGATCAAACTGATAGGTGGTAAGATGTCCAGATTTTAGGCATAAAAAATGGACAAAAAATTGATATCCTATTGAATTTATAAATAATGTGACTCTATATGAACCTATTTCACTATTTTTTTTGAGGTAGTCATGCAATGTGGGTGATAGAACGCTGATTATCATGCTCTGCACTGATTTTTTTTAATCCACTATTTTTAATAATAAGACAAGTCAAAAATAATGTGACTCAACTGAACAATAAAAAGTTTTTGTAAAATGAACATTCCCAAACTAACATAAACCTAAATCTGTATTCAATTTTGGTTAATAATAAATAAAAAAGGTAACTTGTCACGCAAATAAATATCCGTGGTACAGTATGAATCATAATGTTATTCACATCACTTAACAAAATGCTCACTTGTCATAGACTCAAATATTCGTGATAGAGTAATGATCTCAAGCTTAATCATGGCTTGTTGTGAGTTGATGTAAAAGCTGTTATCTATAACATTTTGACTCAATGTTCAATTTAAAAAAAAACTAATAACAACAAGGATTGTATATGAAGGGATTAAAACCAAACATAACCACGATCCAATCCTTTCTTATATACAATCCTTGTAGTTCTTGTTTTTTTTAGGCAAGCTGTCACGCAAATAAATATTCATGATACAGTAGTAATCGTAACATTATTAACAGCACTTCACAAAATGCTCACTTGTCACATAACTAAAATATCCGTGATAGAGTTGTTAATAATCGTTTTGTCATAAATGAGAAACTTAATTTGAGTCTGTTTAAGGAAAATATATGATGAAAAACAAACCTTTAATAGCGGCCAGTACCGCACTGGCATTAATAACCACAGTCGGCATCGCTCAAGCAGGCACAACGCTTGATTCCGTTCAGAAGAAAGGCTTCTTACAATGCGGCGTGAACACCGGATTAGCGGGATTTTCCGCACCGGATAAGAAAGGCCATTGGCGGGGGCTTGATGTCGATGTCTGTCGAGCAGTCTCTGCTGCCGTCTTTGGTGACGCGGATAAAGTGAAATATACGCCACTCACAGCGAAAGAACGTTTCACAGCCCTGCAATCTGGCGAGATTGAGATGCTGTCTCGAAACACCACTTGGACAATCACTCGTGATACCGCGCTTGGTTTTAACTTTGCGGGTGTCAGTTATTATGATGGACAAGCCTTTATGGTTAAAAAGGACTTGGGATTAACCAGTGCAAAAGAACTGGATGGGGCTACCGCTTGTGCTGATGCGGGTACCACAACCGAACTCAATATGGCTGATTACTTCCGTCAACACAACATGGCATACGAACTCATTGCATTTGATACGCCTGATCAGAACATCAAGGCATTTGAAGCCGGACGCTGTGATGTCATAACGGGAGACCGTTCTCTACTAGGCTGTCGAAATAGTCCTAAAAACGAGTCCTGGTTTTTGGCTGATAATTATTTTATTAACCGCCTAAAATTTATAGGTTTCAAGCTATTTTTAG
>Ga0209834_10000393_pt1 | contig 26907 bp, 19 predicted proteins | sample Mar14236cmmetaG_FD_184134 | JGI IMG/M metagenome (GOLD analysis project Ga0209834, IMG submission 184134) | Marine hydrothermal vent microbial communities from Guaymas Basin, Gulf of California to study Microbial Dark Matter (Phase II) - Marker... ...
CCGTTTTGGTCAATCTCCGGATAAAATCGGTCTTTTCTTTACGATCGTGCATGCAACGATGTTAATCGGGATACTGGCCGGGCCGATCCTTGCCCGCAAATTTGGCATGGTTCGTTCGCTGGTCTGGACCCAGATCATATCCATACCCTTTATGGTTGTGCTGGCTTATGCTTATTCCCTGGAACTGGCCTTTTTTGCCTTTTTGATAAGGGGAGCGTTGATGAATCTTGGACAGCCGATCGGCACTAATTTCGGGATGGAGATGGTGGATAAATCGGAGCAGGCCTTTGTCAACGCGCTTTTTATGTTCGGATGGAACTCCTCATGGATGATTTCGACGGTAATAGGGGGACGGCTGATCGAGGCGCACGGTTACACCCTTCCATTAATGATTACGGCAGGGCTTTACTTGCTCTCTTCAATTTTGTATTATATCTTTTTCCGGAGCTCGGAACGTAAAACAGATACCGGATATGCGGTAATATTGGCGGACAATGGCAGATATAAAATTTAAACTTGAAAAAGACGAAATCTCCCGGCAGATTCATTATATTCTCGGGGAGCTTTACCCGGATTTGAAGATATCTTCGGATGCAATACGCGATCTTGTCGTCGAAACCGCACCCGACGGAGCCGGAGTAAAATTCGACGCCGCGGCATTTGCCGAACATGCGGGGATTGATAAAAATGAATTAACGGCGGATCTATTTAAAGAGCTCGGCGTTGAATATGAAAAGAACTGGCATGACAAATTGTTTTTCGGGATAAAGATGATCGGCGGGATTATTGATTTTAATGTTTTGGATCGGGAGACAGATGCCTGAAAATAAATTTAAGCAACAAATCGCCAATTGTACGGCCGAGGCGTTTAAAGTAATATTGCCTGAACTGTTTCGAGAAAAGGCCGATTTATACCTGTTCGATTCTGTCCGGCTGTATGAAAAAATAGAAGTGCCCAAAAAGCCGGATATGGGGAATTTTGCCCTGCCGCTATTTGAGATAGCCAAGCAGATTGGGAAAAATCCGGTTGAAGTAAATAAAATCCTGACCAAGGCGGAGAACAAGTTTGTTGCCGAACATGAGGAGTATGCGCATCTGAGCTTTTCCGCCGCCGGAGGTTTTAACAATGCCCGGATAAAAACCGAGGCCCTGGCGGAGGAGACACTTCCACAGATACTCGAGCTTGATGAGGATTACGGTTCTTCCGAAGAAGGCAAAGGAGAAAAAATCGTTATCGATTTTTCATCTCCCAATATCGCCAAGCCTTTTGGCGTGGGGCATCTGAGGACGACCGCCCTGGGGCACTCGCTCTATCGAATCTTCGACAAGATGGGTTATAAGTCGGTCGGGATCAATCATCTCGGCGACTGGGGAACGCAGTTCGGGAAGATGATTGTGGCTTTCCGGAAATGGGGCAGGCATGATGATCTGAAAAACGATGCCGTTCTCAAGCTGTATGATTTATATGTAAAGTATCATAAGGAAGAAGAGAAAGACCCGGTCCTTGCCGATGAGGCCCGGGCCGCGTTCAAGAAGCTGGAGATGGGCGAGCATGATGAGGCACATCTGTGGAACCTGTTCAAAGAGGTTTCGCTGGATGCGTTTAAGGAAACGTACAAGATGCTCGGGATCCATTTCGATTATTATACCGGCGAATCATTCTATAATGACAAGATGCCGGCGGTTGTCGAGCGCTTGAAAAAGGCGGGGTTGACAAGAATATCGCAGGATGCTTTGATCGTCGATCTGGATAGGTTTGGTCTGCCGCCGTGCATTATATCCAAGGCGGACGGGGCGACACTTTATGCCACCCGTGATATCACCGGAGTGCTGTATCGCTGGGAGACATTCAGGTTCCGCAAGGCCCTGTATGTGGTCGGGACGGCCCAAAGGGATCATTTTAAGCAGGTCTTCAAGGTGATCGAACTCCTGGAAGAAGCGGAAAATGTTCCGCCCGAAAAACGGTGTTCACAAAATCTGGAGCATATAGAATTCGGGTGGATCAAATTCAATGATAAGACGATGTCCACCCGGAAGGGAAATATCATTCTGCTGGATGATGTTATCGAAAAGGCGATTACACTGGCCAGGGAAAAAATTATAGAGAAAAATCCTGATCTGGATACGATCGAACAAACTGCGCGGCAGATCGGTATCGGAGCGGTTCTTTTTGCGGACATGTCGGCCCGCCGGATGAAAGATATAAATTTCGACTGGGATGTGGTTCTCAATTTCGAAGGGGAAACCGGACCCTATCTTCAGTACACTCATGCGCGGCTGGCATCGCTTTTGAGGATTTATGGCAAAGATGTACCCGTTGATATAAATTACTCATTACTTGACCGATCCGAGGAGCACCGGGTGATTGACCTGTTGTATAAATTCCCGGAGGTTATCACCGATGCGGCGCGCGATTATGAACCGTATCTGATCGGTTCATATTTGCTGGATCTGGCCGGCGCCTTTAATAAGGTCTATCAACGCAAAGATGAAACGGGACGAATAGACAAAATTATTTCCGATGATGCGGAACTGACCTCGGCCCGCATGGCCCTGGTCAAGGCAGTGAAAATCGTTATACAGGAAGGTTTGTACCTGATGGGCATTGAAGCGCCCGATGAAATGTGATCGAAAAAAATATGACGACAAGAATTTATCCTATAAAAATCATACCTCAATACATCACTTTTTCAGGTGATTATCGGGCCACACAATCGGCCCTGATGCTGGCCTCACTGGCCAAGGGAAAAACCATATTAAGAAATGCCGGGACAGGTGTTGATACCGGACGAACCATTGCATTTCTCCAGAAACTGGGTGTCAGCCTGACACGAAATGAGTCGGATATCATTGTAGAAGGTGGTGATGGAATCAATATTCCCGATGACGGCGCGCTTGAATACAAGGGCGGCGTTTTCACACTGTCGCTGATACTCGGGATGCTGGCGGGAATGAAGCGTTCATGCAGCCTTCAATATTCCGAGCTTGTCAACCAGGATATAGTCGATAGTATTACCGGGATTCTCAATGCCAACGGAATAGACATATTTCATGAAGCAGATTCGCGCATGATCATTTTCAGGACCGGGGCGGAATTTCCGATCGAGATCAACATTATGTCGTCGCTTTCGTATCTCAAAAACTGCCTGTTGATGTTCGGGCTGGTTTCGGGAAGATCGATTCTTATCCGCGAGATCAAGGTTACCGATGACACTTTTCAAAATTATTTTGACAGATTCAACTGCAGGATCGAAATACAGAGGCCCAAACCGGTAATAAAACAGGATCCGGTCGATCCTCGCAAAAAGATAAGGACCACCGGGGTCGATTATAAACAGGAAATAAAACTTGCGGCCTCATCGACATTGCGGAAGGCTGAGATCGAACTGCCCCCTGATTCGGATATGATTTCGGCCCTGATGACCCTTGCGGTCCTGAACAAAAAGAGCATTAAGCTTGAAAATATCCCGCTTGATCGTGTCCGGACAAAATTCAATAATTATCTGAAGGGATGCGGAATAGAGCCAACAATATCCGAACGCAGGACGATCGGGGAACTTCCATTTGGAACGGTATCATTGAAGGGCGCGGAGTTGAAGGTCCGCAAAACGGCCGGTGAACAGGCCTCGGCGCTGATCGAGGATATCCCGTTTATGGCGGTGATGACTTCGCTGGGGCCGGGAACATCGATCATCAGGGGGGTCAGGGAATTTTCTGAATGGGGAATCGATCCGTTTAATGAGATCGCCGAGAATCTTGAGAAAGTAAATGCAAAATGTGGAATACTGGAAGACGGACTGGTTATCGAGGGTACCAATGAGCTTGCCGGGGCCGATTTCGGGCCGTTTATCAATCCAAAGGTAGCCCTGGCCTTTTTTGTCATGGCCATGTCCGGGCAGGGCTGGTCGTCATTTGACAATTTCGATCTCATTTCCGATCATTATCCCGATTTTATTGAATTGGTTCAAGAAAACGCGAAGAGTAAAGTAATTTCCTGGGACTGAGTTTCCTTTGAATAGAGATACAGACACCTCATCGTAATCTGTTTTCAGATAAGCGAGCAAAAAGTATCCCGATAAAGATGATCAAATTAGAGTAACCGTATGGCAAAAATCGAGCATATTACAGACGGGCCGATATTTTCGACCATATTCAAGCTGGCCTGGCCGGTAGTGGCCTCGATGGCTCTCGAATTCGGCCTTCATATAACCGATTATTTCTGGGTCGGGTATCTGGGGACGCCGGAGCAAGATGCCATTATGAGTTCGATGATCGTAACCTGGACCCTTTTCGCGATCAGTTCGATTATCGTTATCGGGCTGACTGCGATTGTATCCAGGTCCATAGGTGCAAATAAAAAAGACGACGCCTCATATTTCTCACGCCAGGGTTTGATTATGGCAATAAGCGCCGGATTGATAACGGGAATAGTCGGTTTTATTGCGGCGCCTGATTTGCTGGTCTTTATGAAAGCAAGTCCTGAGGTGGTCGGGTTGGGAATACCGTATCTTCGCATATTTTTCGTGATTATCATAATACTGTTTGTCAATGAGGCTATGGGTTCGATATTTCGAGCCAGCGGTGATACCACCTCGCCGACAATAGCCTTCGCCTCAGGAACGGCTTTGAATATAGTATTGGATCCTATTCTGATATTCGGTTGGGGACCGTTTCCGGCCATGGGTGTTTCCGGGGCGGCGACGGCGACCGGAATCTCGGTTTTTCTAACGTTGATTATTTATATTCTTCTTATTTTGAAACGGAGACTTGATTTTTCACTGGCCGGTCTTCACCGCACCCGGCCGAACCTTTCGTCCATGCTGAAAATAGCGCGAATTGGAATCCCGATATCAATTCAGAATATAACATTTGTAGTCGTTTACTGGTTCATAATTCAGATTGTTCATTATTATGGTGATACGGCCGGCGCCGCGATGGGAATCGGCAATCGAATGGAAGGTCTGTCCTATTTGACCACCTTTGGTTTTTCCATTGCCGCTTCAACCATGGTGGGGCAGAATCTCGGGGCAGGAAAACCGGATCGAGCGGCCCGCTGCGCTTGGGGTTCGGTCGGCATGGCTGTAATTGTGACCTTTACCGTTTCTATTTTTTTCGTAACAATTCCGGAATTTATTGCGAGTATTTTTTCCTCCGATCCGGCCGTCCTGGCGATTGCTGCTGACTATTTGTTCATTCTGGGGCTTTCACAAGTATTTATGGGTATGGAAATAACGTTGGAGGGGGCTTTTTCAGGCTCGGGAAATACTGTACCTCCAATGGTGGTCTCGATTCCAGGATCTCTGGCCCGACTGCCGCTGGCGTATTTACTCTGTTTTACTCTGGGTATTGGAATTAATGGTGTCTGGTGGACGCTGACAATCACTTCTTTGGTAAAGGCGGTTGTTTTGCTTTTCTGGTTCAAAAGGGGTAACTGGAAAAATAAAAAGTTGTAATCAGTCTAATATCTTGACACAGGGGCGGAGCCATCGTTACTTGAGATTCAGATGAAAATCGGTTTAATTACATTAATCCAGGAAGACAAACATCCGGCCCCGGCGGGGCATCCCGAGAATGCGGAGCGCCTTCAGCCGGCGGTCGAATATGTTTTGCAGTCGGATATAGCCGATCAAATAAAGTCTTTTATACCGCCGCTATCGAACACCGACAGCATCTTTCAGATTCACAGCCCTGAATATCTTGAAATGGCGAAAGGCATATCGGAATCCGGCGGCGGGTTTCTTGACAGTGACACTTATGTCGGCACAGGCTCTTATGAGGCCGCCTGGGAGACGGCATCGGCATCGATCGGCGCCGCTGATACGATTATGCAGGGCGATCTGAAGCGGATATTTATGGCTGTTCGCCCACCGGGACATCACGCCGAGTACGGCCGGGGGATGGGTTTTTGCCTGATCAATAACGTGGCGGTGGCGGCCGAGCATTTGCTTGCACATCATGGTTTGAAAAGAGTGGCTGTGGTCGATTGGGATGTTCATCACGGTAACGGGACACAACACACTTTTTACGGCCGCGAGGATCTATTGTTTATTTCCATGCATCGCTACCCGTTTTATCCGGGTACCGGGGCCAAAAACGAGTGCGGCGCCGGTGACGGAATCGGTTTTACGCTGAATATTCCGCTTCCGCCCGGCAGCGATGATAAAAAATATCTGGATGAATTCAATATGAAAGTCATTCCGCGATTGACTCAATTTGATCCGCAGTTTATAATAATATCCTGCGGGTTCGATTCACATCGTGATGACCCGCTGGGCGGGATGAACCTGACGGAGACGGCTTTCGGCGAAATGACGGCATTGCTGGTTAAGGTCGCAGAAAAACATGGCGAGGGCAGGGTGCTGTCGATTTTTGAGGGCGGCTATAACAGCCACGCCAATGGATTATGTTTATATAATCATTTAAAGGAGTTGCAAACAGACTGATGGAAAGATATGTGAGATTTGAAGCGGCGGAAGGGATAGTCTGGGGAATTCTTGAAGAGGGAAGAATAGAGAAAATTTCCGGAAATCCGGTGTTTGATTATGAAACAACAGGTGTCAATTACGACCCGGCATCGATTAGATTGCTGGCGCCGGTGGAGCCGACTAAAATAGTATGTGTCGGGCTTAATTACCGGGAGCATGTCAAGGAATCGCAATCGGCTGACAAGGTCCCCGATGAACCGGTTTTATTTTTAAAACCGCCGTCATCGTTGATCGGTCCCGGGGGGAGAATAGAGTATCCCGAGATGGCCGCGCGGGTCGATTATGAGGCTGAACTCGGCGTCATTATCGGTAAGGAGTGCCGCAACATAGCCGCCATCGAAGCCGAGGATTATATTTTTGGATTCACCTGTGTCAACGATGTGACGGCCCGGGATCTGCAAAAAAAGGATGTACAGTGGACGCGCGGCAAGGGATTTGATACATTTTGTCCGGTCGGTCCCTGGGTGGTTGATAAACTGGGCTATGAAGATATTCTCGTCGAGTCATATCTCAACGGCGAGCTAAGACAATCATCGAAGACATCGATGCTCATTTTCCCTATCACTGATCTGATCGCCTTTATCTCAAAAGTGATGACACTCAAGCCGGGCGATTTGATCTCGACCGGAACACCCAAAGGTATAGGACCGATGCAGCCGGGCGATCGGGTCGAAATCAGGGTTGAAGGAATTGGATCGCTTGTCAATGATGTTGTATAGATCATGTATTAAAGCTATCTTGATTCTGCTTCTGTCCAGCCCCGGTGCGCTATCGTTTGATACGTTGCGGGTCGAGGCCTCTCTTGATACTTTGAGAAAGGATATCTCCGGAACCGTCTCATATAATCTTCCGATGTCCCCGGAGCTGTCCGGTTTTGAATTTCAGCTGTATCCGAATGTATATTCATCGGAAGATTCGCCCTATTTAAAGGATAAGAATCAGCTTAAGAATATTTTGAGTCGATCGAAAAAGTGGGGTGAGGCCGTCATAGATTCGGTGTATCTGGATGGCAAAAATGTCAGCCGATATCTTGATATAGATTATACCATTGCGGTTGTCAGCCCGGAGGGCCAATCAAAATTAAACGGGAAAGAGGTAAAGATATTCTTCCGAACCCGTTTAGCCGAAATGGCCGACCGTCTTTTTTATTACGGCAACAATTATTTGCTTGACGGCTGGTTTCCATTTCCGGCGATCTTGAAAGACGACGGGACATGGTACAACCCGGTCTACGGTTCATTTTCGGAACTGGTCGGCGGATTTTATCAATTCGAGATAGATCTGCATATTCCGACTGACCTGAAAGTCGCCGCGGCAGTCTCCCCGGCAATCGTAAATACGGATGATACATTGACCGGGTATCATTTTTCATTCGGCCCGGCGCACGACTTTGCTCTGGCGTTATCGGCCGATTACCTGATCGACACATCGAGAATTGGTGATGTCGAGGTGATGATTTATTATCGTGATTTCGAGCGGTCCGCGCTTGACAGAATTAAAACAGCGGTGAATAACAGTCTCGAATATATGGCCGGAAGAGCAGGACAGTATATGTACGACCGTCTGACTCTGGTGATGGCCGATTTGGTCGAGGCAGGCGGGATCGAGATGCCGGGATTTATCGTGCTGGGATCGCCGCGCGGCGGGACCATGTTTTCACGCTACTATGAGTCACTGGTTATACATGAGACGGTTCATCAATGGTTCTATGGTGCGGTCAACTCCAACCAGATAGAAAATCCCTGGATGGACGAGGCGATTACCAATTTTTTCACCCTTAAAATCGTGGAAGAATACTGGGGGAAAGAGGCCAACACGCTTGATTTTGCCGGGATGAAGTTTAGCGAGCGGGATCAGCTTCGCCCATTTTTGATAATCACGGCGGATTACGGCCCGCTGAACCGCCCGACTTATTCATTTGTCGATAACACTGATTATTTCGGGAGTATATATTCAAGAGGGGCCCTGATTGTCGAGACGATCGACAATCTGCTCACCGATTCGCTTTCCCGGATATTCTGGAGCAGTTATTACCGGGAATATAAATATAAATCGCCGACTCCCGATGATTTTCTTGAGTTGATCGGAGAAATCGGTGGTGAAGAAATAAAGACGGCCTCCGAGAAATTGATCTATGGCGCGGGGGAAATAGACTATACCGTAAGCAACCTGACAAATGATCAAAAAGACTCGGTTACCTGCGAATCGAGTTTTATTCTGGGAAAGAAGGGGCGGATCGACCTGCCGGTTGAATATTGCATGGTGCTTTACAACGGCGATACGGTCTGCAATGTATGGAAACCGGAGAACAATCTGGAAAAAATTACGGTTCAGTTACCGTCGCCCATACTTGAGATCATTATCGATCCTGACGGAGTATATGCCATAGACGGTAATTTGCTAAACAATTCGATTACATTCAGGACCGACAGCAGTCCAGCCCTGCGGTTATCCTCGGGGGTGATGTTCCTTGTCGAATCGCTTCTCAGCTTTTTGGGGGGGCTGTGATGTTTCCGGTGCTGAATCAACTCAGAGGACTCGCGGCATTGAGATCAATGTGGTTTTTCCTGTATCTTCTAAAGGCAATCATCGCCCTTCTGGTAAGCATACCATTCTTTGTAACTGTTGATTCCATTTTGTCGTCATCTATTTTTGGCCGCAGTCTATTGCAGACATGGGATATGTCGGTGTTTGTTGAGTTGTTCTCAATAAAAGGTGATGCTGTCGCGCCTTTGTTGATGACGGTATTTATCGGGGCGATTATCTATATTATCCTGATGCAATTTATAAATGGCGGGCTGTATTACGCGGTTGTTTCAAGGAAATTCGGCCAAACCAGCCGGCGGGATTTTTTTGCCGAATGCGGAGCCAATATCGGAACCCATATCAAAATAACCCTGATTATGATGATAGTCTATGCGCTTCTAATTCCGGCGGGAATGTTTTTTTTAAATATAATCAGTTTTGCGGGCGGGAATATCATGGGGACACCGGCTCTGCTATTCGCGCTTTTTAGATTATTGATTATGCTGATTATTCTGACTGCGGCCTCGATTTATTCGGATTCGGCCCGGGCGGCGGCAGCGGCTCATCCCGATAAGGGGCTGAAGGAAATCCTGCGGCAGGGATCGGCGTTTTATAAACCACGCCTGATGAGAATGCTTCTGGCCTACACGATCACCTACCTGCCGTTTATTATGATCTGGCTGGTTGTCGAATGGCTGGCACTGAACGTCACCGGCGGCTTTGGCGGGATGATCGGAATAATCATTGAGTTTATTTTATTCCAGATTGCGGCCGTGTCGCGGGTCGGGCAAAAATTATGGTTTCTTCTCTTTTTTGGGCATGAATATCATTCTGTTGATCCCGGCCGGTTTTTGCCCGAACAGACCGAGTTAAAATTTGAAGTCTAGAGCATCAGACTCCGGCTGTTATCAATTAATAATAAAATTACCTTTTGATCGCCGGATCAGAATCGGCGCGCTGGGGATGATAAGCTTCAAGGCCGGGTATTATATTTATACAGGTCGAGCGAAGAAGAATCTCGAAAAAAGGGTACAGAGACATCTCAGGGGCGACAAAAAGAAACACTGGCATATTGATTATCTTCTTAAAAAAAGTAATATTGTCGATATATTTTATTTTTATGAGCGGCTGGATGAATGTATAATCAATGGAGAATGCTTTAACAGCCTGAAAAATGCCCGGATAATAAGGAATTTCGGTTCGTCCGATTGCCGCTGTCCGGGACATCTGATCTGGACCGACGAAAGGCCGTGTAAATGACGGAACGATTGTACTATAATGATTCATACCTGCTTGATTTTAAATCCAGTGTCGAGTCTGTCCGGAAAATAGACCGCGGATTTGAAATAGTGCTGAAAGAGAGCGCTTTTTATCCTGATTCGGGCGGACAACTTCACGATACCGGAACGCTGGACGGCGAAAAGGTCATCGATGTTTATACCGGTGAGGATAACGGCGAGGTTGTCCACGTTCTGGAAAATTGGAAGGCGGATGCAGGCGCGACTGTCCGGGGACTCATCGATAAGGCGCGGCGGTATGAAAATATGCGCAAACATACCGGCCAGCATATCCTCTCGCGGGCTTTTATCGAAGTCGCGGGGGCGGATACGGTCAGCGCTCATCTGGGTGAAACGGAATCGACAATTGAACTTTCCAGGGCGGAACTGAATGATGATGTGATATATGATGCCGAACGGCTGGCCAACCGGATTGTCCTGGAAAATCACCCGATTGGTATCGACTATCTCACGCGTGCTGAGCTGAAAAATCTGCCGATCAGGAAAGTCCCGGAGCTTGAGGGGAAATTCCGGATTATTCGGGTGGGGGAATTCGACTATACAGCCTGCGGCGGAACACATTGCCGCCACAGCGCCGAGGTCGGTATTATAAAAGTTGTTGCCCTGGAGAAATTACGGGGACATTTGAGAGTGACCTTTTTATGCGGGCTTCAGGCTCTTGAAGATTACGCCGCCAAGCATAATGCCGTGACAGCATTATCTAATCGTTTCACCTGCCATTTTAATGATCTTGAAAGCGTTGTTATGAAATTGACCGACCAAAACAGCGCTCTGCGGAAGGAAATAACATCATTGCAGAAAAAGCTGATGCCTTTCGAGGTGGAGCGGTTGAAGGAAAACAATGATGAGATCCACGGAGTCAGAATTGTCATCCAGAGTTATGATGACCAGGACCCGAAAGATCTGAAGGACCTGGCGATGCAGGTGACCCGGGCTTATGATTCGGTCGCTATTCTGGCCTCGCAGGATAAACTGTTTATTTCCGTCTCCGAGGGTTTACCGACCAATGCCAAAAAACTGGCCGCGCTCATTATGGAGAAATTTGCCGGCAAGGGCGGCGGCAGTCCGGCCTTTGCCCAGATCGGCGGCATTCCGATGGATCGGCGAGATGAATATCTTCGGTCATTGGTTAAGCTTATCAGGGAAGAGCTCAGCGGGGGGTAAGTTGCATCGGATTTTTGCATATATTCTGCTGATATTATTCACATTCCTGGGTTCTGCATCAGGAGCGGAAAAGACCCTGTATCTGAAAGATTCCGACTCATTTGAGTTTATCCGGGGATTGGAGCGGGATACGGTTTTCATTACGGGGGCGGTTTTCCATCAGGACGTGGCGACGATTGTCGCCGATACGGCCATCTGGATCAAAGGGGAGCAGATAATTTTAATCCGGGATGTTTTTGTCGAAGATACTTTGTACAGTTTGTCGGCGGGCAGGGTGGTCTATGATTTAAGCACCAACAGTGCCCATGCATCCGGCGATACAGTCGTGCTGATCTCCCGGAAAGATTCGATTCTGGCCAAAGGAATCAATGCCTATTATAATCGCGATTCAAGCATTTTCCGGATGTGGGACCGGCCCTCGGTTTTTCTTAGATACCAGGACAGCACCCGCAGGACGCGGATCGATGCCGATCGGATATCGGTGGAGTCGAAAAGTAATATCGGCTACGCCGATGGTAATGTGATTATAACCCAGCAGGGCACCGAATCACGTTCCGGGCGCGCAATTCTGTATGTCGATGACGAGATTGTCCTGCTCCTGGAAGATCCGGAGCTCGAGCGCGGCAAATCAAAAATCAAGGGTGATACGCTGGTTCTTTATGCCGAGGAATCAAAATTGCAGAGGATACAGGTCACCGGCAATGCGACGGGTAATTTTAAAGAGCCCGCAAAAAAGGACTCGACCGTTTTCGATATAATCGATGTCGCCGCGGCCGAGATCGATTTCCGTTTCGATGACGGCGAGCTTAACAATGTCCTGGCTTCCGGACAGGCATACTCGTTTTATTTCCCCGGTACAACCGACAGCAGTGAGATAGTCAAAAATAATGTCTCCGGCGACACGCTCAGACTTTTCATGAGTGAAGGGGAATTGTCGATTGTCGAAGTTATCGGCGGTGCCGAGGGAGAATATTTGACCGGCAAGTTCCAGACAAAAGACACGGTAAAGACCTTTGTCGAGGATACGGTAATATATGTCTCCGATTCGATCAAATATGCGCTGACAGATTCGACCATCACACTCAATGGTAATGCCGCGGTGCGTAACAAGACGGTTTCTCTGACGGCACACAAAATAAATTATAATACATCACGGGAGCTGGTTACTGCTTACGATGATTCAGTCAAAGTCGATACCATTTTCAGGTATTTACCGGTGGTTCTTAAAGACGGTAGCGAGGAGATAATCGGTTCCTATCTCGAGTACTCCATGGATACCGAAAAGGGCATGCTTCGTAAAACAAAGTCGGAATATGAAACGGCATATTACCGGGGGGAAAAATTGTTTCGCGAAAAAAGGGATGTTTATTTTGTGGATGACGGTTGTTATACAACCTGCGACCAGGAAGAACCGCATTTTCATTTTCAGTCGAAACATATGAAGATGATCCAGAACGATAAAATCGTCGCGCGACCGGTCATTTTCTATATCGAAAAACTTCCGGTATTTGCGATTCCATACTATGTTTTCCCGACCAAATCGGGCCGTCATTCGGGTTTTCTGCCGTTTTCGATCGGCAATTATGAACGCGGGGACGGTTATATTCATAATGTTGGATATTACTGGGCGGCCTCGGAGTACTGGGATATTCTTTGGGCCTTAGATTATACCGAAAATCTGGGTTTTCGATACCGTTCGCAATTTAATTATAATATTCGCTATAAACTTTCGGGTTATATATCCGGGTCGTACGTCAATCAATCGACATACAGCGGATACAGTGAGTTCAAATCGAAACGATGGGACATCGCCTTCAACCATTCGCACACGATTTCACCGACATTCAGCATTAAAGCCAACGGCCAGTTTTTATCGGACAAGAGTTATTATACCGATTATTCCACCAATCTGGACGATCGCACCAACCGGGTAATCAGCAGTAAGGCCTCGATATTGAAAAAATTCGGCAATGCGTCCCTATCCGCTCAGTTTACTCATGATGATTATCTCGATGATGACAAGCGAATAGACTGGTTGCCCAGGGCCGGTTTCAGTTTTCCCAACAGGCCCATTTTCAGGTCTTCGTCGACTGACGCTGATGGAAATAAAGAAACCAAATGGTACAGCGGCTTCACTTTTGGATATCGGGCCGATCTGAATAATTACAATGCGCGAACAACGGATACGACCGGTTTTAAAAGCCGCAGGGAATATATAACCATGCATCACCGGCCGTCACTTGGTATTCAGGGTATCAAACTGTTTTCATACTTGAGCCTGACACCGTCATTCAGTTATCAGGAGACCTGGTATAAAGTGTTTGAGACGGATCAGAGTATGGAAGCGGGGATAGATGCCTCCGAGTTTTATCGCCGGGCGGCCTACAGCGCATCTTTAACGGCCACGACTGATCTATACGGCATGCTTGAACCGAATATATTCGGTTTGCAGGCGCTCAGGCATGTATTGACACCGCGCGTTACTTTTTCGTGGGCGCCGGAGATTACCCAAAATGATAATCTCAAGAGCTATACCGGCGTCGGGGCGGGCGGCTCCAAGCAAAGAACAATGAGTTTTGGCCTGAACAATGTCTTTCAAACCAAAATAAAATCGGGCGAGGAATCCAAAAAATACGACCTGTTTTATATAAACGGCTCGGCCAGTTATAATTTTGAGGCCGAGGGCAAAAAGTGGTCGAATCTGACCACCAGCTTCGGTTCGACAATGCTCCAGAAATTCAATATGTACCTGTCCGGCTCGATGGTTCATGATTTGTACAAACCGGGCACGGAAGAACTTCAATGGTGGTCGCCCTTTCTGCAGAGTTTTTCGATCTCGACCAGGTTTAACACCGGTGGTATTTTCAATGAAATAGAAGATTACCGTCAGGGCGACAGTTCCGTTACCGGTCGAAAAAAAGGCGCACAGAAATGGAGTCTCTCGGTAAATCATTCCTATAGTGAATCGGGGCGGGGCGAGTCGTTCAGCAAACGGCACCAGATAAATTACAGTTTGAAAGTGGCCCTGACGCCGACTCTTGACTTCAGTTTCAGTCAGAGTTACGATATTGCCAATGACAAGTCGATTAACAAAAGCCTTCAAATCCATAAAAATCTGCACTGCTGGGAGGCTTCATTCGGATGGGTGCCTCAGGGCTCCAATAAGGGGTACTGGTTCAAAATCAACATTATTTCCATACCGGAAATAAAGTACGAAGAAAGAGAATCAGGCATAATCACACCATTCGATTAAAAACTGAGCAACTCAAAAATCGGCTGAACCCGCAAAAAATCAGCATTTTTTTAAATTTCTTCAATTTTTTTTTGTTGACAACACTTTTAAAAAGTCTGTTTTTTTTCGCAGTAACAATGGTAAACCATTAACTCCAATCAAAAGGAAGTATGATATGACCAAGGAAGAAATGATTGACAAGATTGCCAAGGATGCGGGAATTAACAAGCGTCAGGCATCGGATGCTCTCAAAAGCTTCTTCTCAAATGTCACCACAAATTTGAAGAAGGGTAAGAAAGTCAGCTTTGTCGGTTTTGGTACCTTTTCTACCTCCAAGAGAAAGGCCCGTGTAGGTCGCAATCCGCAGACCGGCGAAAAGCTCAATATCCCGGCCGCACGTGTACCTCATTTCAAAGCCGGCAAGGCCCTGAAAGATGCCGTAAAGAAGTAATCCGGCGATCGTGTTTAAATCTGAGGCAGAGAGTGATCTCTGCCTTTCTTATTTTAGTTGACCTGAGATGGCATAGAATATAACTTGATTATTTGGTATAAGAGAATAGTAATATGGCGCGACGAAACAGAAAAAAAGACAACGACAGCAAAAAGCGGAAGATATTGGGGATTCTCCTGATTCTTTTCTCGATCCTGCTATTTTTATCTCTGGTAACTCATTCTGTCTGGGATGACCAGAGGATAAAGGAACAGGATAATCCCTTTGCCATCGATTTTCGCAATCAGGTCGGCACGATCGGCGCCTTCACGTCATATCTGCTATTTTTCTTTTTTGGGTGGCTGTCGATATTTCTGCCCTTTATGCTTACCCTGCTGGCGTTTCGTTTCCTGGAATTAAAGTGGAGGCCCAATGCGGCGCCGATGGTCTGGTTTGCTATTTTTGTCAGTGTGCTTATAACAATGATTTTCAACGTTTATAAGCTTGAATCAACAGCGCAAAGTATTGGATATGCCGAGGGTTACGGGGGGTATCTATTTTTTCACCTGACCCGCCTGGTCTCCAAAATAATCGGTAAAACCGGTTCGGTTATTCTTATGGGAGCCTTGATTGCGGCGTCACTGGTCGCGCTGGGGTATAGATACCCGTGGCTGAGGGTGAAATTCGGCCTGCCGGTCAGTTTTGATATAAATCGTCTGTTGCGGGCGGCTGGCAGGGGAATAGTCGGTATTCCCTCGTTTATTTTTTCGCTGTTCAGAGGAGATAAGGAATCCGGAACGGATGAAGAATATGACGAAGCACCTGAGCCAAACGGAGAATTCGGTGAAGTCCTGCAGGCTTCGATAGAAAGAAATGAAGATGGATTAAGTCTTTATGAAAATGATGCCGAAAGTGAACCTTCCCGGAAAGAAAAAAAGAGGGCGAGGCAAAAGGCGGCTGGAAAGTCGGCACAAAAGCTGGCATCTGTCGCGGTCGGGCGCGAAACCAAGGATTATATTTTCCCCGGCCTTGATTTGTTGCATGATAATCCGGAAAGCGGGCCGGCGGTCAGCCCCGACGAATTGTCATTTACAGCCAGGGCATTGCGGGATACTCTGGAAACATTCGGGGTAACTGTCGATGGGCAGATAGAAAAATATCCCGGTCCGATTATTACACGTTATCAGTTTAAGCCGGCGGCAGGAGTGAAGGTGCATCAGATCACCAATTTATCCGATGATCTGGCCCTGGCTCTGCAGGCCAAGCGGATCCGTATTATCGCACCCATACCGGGAAAGGCGGCGGTCGGGATAGAAATACCCAATCGTAAGGCCCGGATGGTCTTTTTGAAGGATATTATTACCTCGGATGTTTATTCCGATAAACGATTACAGCTCCCGCTGGCCCTCGGTAAATCAATTTCAGGCAAACCGTTTGTAACCGATCTGGCTAAAATGCCCCATCTGCTTATTGCCGGCGCAACCGGTTCGGGGAAATCGGTATGTATCAACAGTCTTATTACATCATTGATATTCCGGCTCCACCCGCGGGAATTGAAGTTTATTTTTATCGATCCCAAGATGCTGGAGTTATCCGTGTATGCCGGGATTCCGCATCTTAGCCGCCCGGTGGTAACCAACTCGAAACGGGCGGAAAAAGTCCTTTCGGATGCTGTCGGGGAAATGGAAACAAGATATAAAAAGCTTGCTTCCGAAGCTGTCAGGAGCATTCACGATTATAATGCCAAAAAGAAAAATATAGAAGATAAGATGCCGTATATTGTCATCATTGTTGATGAGTTGGCCGATATGATGATGGCGGCGGCATCATCGCGTATAGAGATGCTGATCACGCGTCTGGCCCAGATGGCGCGTGCGGTCGGTATTCATCTTATCCTGGCGACACAACGTCCCTCGGTGGATGTTATCACCGGTCTGATCAAGGCCAATTTCTCGGCCCGAATAGGGTTCCAGGTGGCAAGCAAAATTGATTCTCGAACGATTCTGGATGCCAACGGGGCCGAAAAGCTTCTTGGTAACGGCGATATGCTGTTTTTGCAGACGGGTCAGCCTGAACCGGTCAGATTACACGGTGCCTTTTTGTCGGGCGAGGAGACGGCGCAGATCGTCAGGTTTATCACAGATCAATTTCCCAAAGAAGAGAAAGCGGAAGGTGCTGCTGAAAAGAATGAAGATGGCGTGATGGAGGATGTCGATCTGGGCGATCCGCTCTTTATCGAGGCGGCTCAAACGGTGATACGGCACAAACAGGGTTCGGTATCGCTTCTCCAGAGAAAACTGGGTATCGGATACCAGCGGGCAGCCCGGCTGATCGATAAACTCGAAGCCGCGGGGATAGTTTCGGCCTATGATGGCAGTAAAGCGCGTGATGTCCTTATGGACAGCTCGCATCTTGAAAAACTGATGGCATCGCGATCACTGACCGATTTGAACTCCTGAACATTTGCTTCGTATAAGGATTAATGAATTTGCAGATGTTAAAATCCATTCTTTTTGCGTCGCTGATTATCATCTTGGCGGTTGCTGCTGTTTCTGGAAGCGGTCTTGATAAGGTAATGTCCGCATTTGCCGAGGCCAGAATGATCAATTTCGATGTGCGGATATCGGTTGTCTCGGAAATATTCGGAAGCACTGATACTACATTTGGAGATATTACGATTGCCGATGATGGCCGCTACGCCGCTCATATCGGGAACGACTCATATATTTTCGATGGCAAATGTATCTGGGAGTACAGCGCCGACAATAATCAGGCAACAAAGAGTTGTCTGAAAGAAGGCGAGCTTTTCGAAAACGAACTTTTTTTTATAAAAAACCTCAGGAAATATTACAAAGTGGCTTTAGAAAAAGAAGATACACTTTTCCTGCTGGTCAAAACCAATCCCGAATCAAATCAACTGCCTGATTCGCTCAACATGATTTTAAGAGAGGGCCGAATCTCAGATATGGACTATTTCGATTTAAATCGGGATCTTAACCGGGTACATATCATTCATGAAAGCCTTTTCGATAAAGTCGATCCGACCGTATTCAAGGCTGAGTTCCCGGATTCGACGGAAGTAATCTCTCTGCCATAATCCCGGACAGATGAAATTCTTTATAAAAAAACTGGGGTGTCCCAAGAACGATGTCGATGGAGATTATATCGCCGGACAGCTTATATCCCGGGGGCTGGAGCGGGTGGCGGATGATGATGACGCGGATATTGTCATTGTCAACACCTGCGGTTTTATACTTCCCGCTAAAGAAGAATCGATCAATGAAATATTATTATATGAGCAAAAGAAAAAGCAGGGGAATTTAAAAAGGCTTTATGTTACCGGTTGTCTGTCGCAACGATACGGCGAGGAGTTAAAAAAAGAGATGCCGCTTATCGATGGATTTTTCGGGTTGGGTAAAATCGATGAATTGGCCGATTCTGTTTCGAATTCAGCCATGCCGGCGGGAATGGTAATCCTCGATAAGGCGCCGGAGCTTACATATCTGGCCGGTAACAGCCGTTATGTCGATCCGGCGTGTCCGTATGATTATTTGAAAATCGCCGATGGTTGTGACCGGTTCTGTTCATACTGCGCTATTCCATATATTCGCGGCCGCTATCGGAGCCGCCGTATCCCGCAAATTATCGACGAAGCCCGGTTGCTTGTGTCGAAGGGTAAGAAGGAGATTATTCTGGTGTCACAGGAGGGAACCGGATATGGGCGGGATTTTAAGGACGGCACCGATATAATTGGCCTTTTGAAAAGGCTTGAAGAAATCGAGGATCTCGAGTGGATACGGCTGATGTATCTGCATCCCGGGGCAGTCAGCGATGAATTGATCGAGTTTATGTCGGCGTCGGAAAAGGTCCTGGGTTATTTTGATATACCCTTGCAGCATATAAGTGATAATATCCTCGAGGTTATGAATCGCCGGGCGAAGCGATTCGAAATTGAGAGAATCCTGGATAAAATCAGAGAGACCTCTCCGAAAAATGTAATCAGAACCACTTTTATAACCGGATTTCCAGGGGAGACCGAAACGGAATTTGAAGAGCTTCTTGGGTTTATCGAGGATTTCCAGTTTGACCGCCTGGGCATTTTTAAATATTCTCCCGAAGAAGATACCGGCGCGGAAAAAATGAAAAATCAGGTGCCGGATGAGATAGCCTTAGAACGCCAGGATATTTTGATGTCTGTCCAGCAGGAGATTGCTTTTAATAAAAATATTGCCTTGATTGACAAAATTCAAAAAGTTATAATTGATGAATCGAAACCCGGCTCCCGTGCCGTTGGAAGGACAGGGGGAGACTGCCCGGATATTGACCAGCGGGTATTTGTCGATGGCGATAATCTGAAGGCGGGTGATATTATAGATGCCCGGGTGATAATGGCCGAGGGATATGATTTGATCGCCAGAGCGGAGGTGTCGGAAAGATGATACAATCGAATCGTCTGGGATTATTCCTTTCTAAGCCGGTTGCGATTCTGTTTGTTTTGATTTATCTCTCGCAATCGGTGCTGATTATATATCTGGTCAAAGAAAAATTCGACCTGGAAAAACAGATAAACTTCCAGCGCGCCCGTATCTCGGAACTCGAGGAAAAACTTCAGATTCTTCAAGTGATCGAGGATTTTCAAATCGGCTTCAACGACGAGGAAAAGGCGGAACTTGCCGAGGTGATTCATTCGGAATGTAAAAAATATGATTATGATCCGCTTTTTCTTATGGCTATGATATATACCGAATCATCATTTAAGCGGGGTCAGGTATCATCAGCCGGGGCGGAGGGATTGATGCAGATCAGGCCCTTTGTGGGAAAATCTCTGGCCGGGAAAATAGGTATTGACTGGCAGGACTCGACAACGTTGTTCGAGCCGGAACTGAATGTCCGCATGGGCTCATTGCATCTTTTTGAAATGATTCTCAAATTCAAGGATGTTCGCAAGGCGGTAATTTCATACAATCTTGGAGAAACAGCACTTCGGGACCGGGTAAGATTGAACAAGCCGCTTCCAAAATCATATATTAATAAAGTGATGGATAATTACAATATGTTTAAGGAGAAGTATCAGATCTGATGAAAAATATATTAATCGGCGCCGCGATTTCTGTAATGATCGTCCTGTCCGCAGGCTGTGGATCAAAGGGAGTCAAACTTGAGACAAATGCCGGAGATCAATTTAATCTCGCCAAGAAAGAGTATGATAAGGAACACTGGCTGAAATCCATAGACGGATTCCAGAAAGTGATTTTCAATTTTCCCGGGGCAGATATTGTCGATACCGCGCAATTTTACCTTTCCATGTCGTATTATAACAACAAAGATTATGAGTTGGGAGCGGTGGAGTTCCGACGGCTGATGACAAATTATCCGCAATCTGCGTATTATGACGAAGCGCAATTCATGAGCGGTATGTGTTATCTGAAAAATACGCCCGGTCATTATGGTCTGGATCAGGAGGACCTTAAAAAAGCACTACAGCAGTTGCAGGATTTCATTATCGACAATCCCGATTCTCCTATGGTGGAAAAAGCGGAGAAGGCCATAAATGATGGCATGACCAAACTGGCCCGCAAGGAATATGAGAATGGGATGCTTTATTTCAAATTGCATCAGTATAAATCGGCAAAAATATATTTTCAATACGTAATCGATAATTATACCGGCACTGAGTACGCCGCCAAATCTCTTTTCAAGCTGGCGGAAGCATCATTCAAGCAAAAAGAATTTACCGAGGCCCTGACCAATTTCAACAATTTTATGGCCATTTATCCCGAGAATGAACTGGTCCCGAAGGCGGAAGAGTTTATCGCTCTGATCAACCGCCAAATGGAGACGGTAAATGTATCCGAACAGCCCTGATAAAGGCGGCGACTGGGGGCTAATGGGGGGAATATTCGATCCCGTTCACAATGGCCACCTTCTCCTGGCCGAATCCGCCGCGTCAGCATTTGATCTGGCCGGGGTACTTTTTGTAGTCAGCAATAATCCGCCTCATCGCGAGCAAAAGCCGGTTGTCTCATTCGATACACGAATGAAGATGGTTGATGCCGCTATCGACGGCAATGACCGATTTTGCCTGTCTGACATCGAAAAAAAACTGGCCATCCCGTCATATACGTTAAATATTATCGATGCTCTTCGGAATGAATTTCCTGGTGTCAACTGGCACCTGATTTTAGGGGCCGACAATATTGCCGTATTCGATACCTGGTACCAGCCAGATGTTCTGGTTGAAAAAGTAAAAATTATTGTTGCGGAGCGGCCGGGCTACGGAAAGAGGTTCAGGGATTCGCCGTGGTACAAAAGGGTGGAAAAGTTTGAAATGCCCCTGATGGAGATATCCTCGACCATGATAAGGCAACGGATCAAAGCGGGAAAATCGATTCGTTATCTTGTCCCGGAAAAAGTACGGCTGATTATCATGCAGGAAGGGTTATATAGATGAAGGGGAAGACATTGTTCCTGGTCGATGGTTCAGCCATTTTTTACCGCGCCCATTTTGCCTTTATAAGAAATCCGCTGATAAATTCCAAGGGTGAGGATACATCGGCGACCTACGGTTTTTTAAATTCCCTTATGAAAATAATGCGCGAGGAAAATCCGGACTACCTGGCAATTGTTTTTGACACCAAGGCTCCCACTTTCCGGCATGAAATGTATCCGGAATATAAATCCACACGGGCCAAGATGCCTGAGGAGCTTGTCCTTCAGATTCCCCGTATCAAGGAAGCGACCGAAGCGCTGAATCTGCCGTCGCTCGAGATGGAAGGGTATGAAGCGGATGATATCATCGGGACATTGGCAAGGGAAGGCGAGAAACGGGGGATGGAGGTATGGATCGTGTCGGGTGACAAGGATATGTTTCAGCTGGTCAGCGACAGGATCAAGATGTACAACCCGCAGAAAGGAGCGCTTCCGCCCGAAAAGCTGGACAGGGAAGGTGTCGAAAAAAAATTCGGGGTGCCGCCGGAACTGGTCGTCGATACACTGGCACTGATGGGCGATAGTTCCGATAATGTCCCGGGTGTACCTGGGGTGGGACCAAAGACGGCCCAATCATTACTCAAGCAATTTGGAAATCTCGATGCTATTTTAGAACACCCGGAGAAGATTAAAGCCAAAGGTGTTCGCAACAAGATCAGCGCAAATATAGAGCAGGCGAAACTTTCGCGAACTCTGGTCACAATAGAGACGGAAGTGCCGATCGAGTTTTCATTAAAAGCAATGAAGCATGGTGAAATCCATCTCGAAAAGGCCAAGAAATTTTTCCTCGAGATGGAATTTAATCGCCTTCTGGATGAATTGGTCAAATATACGGGACACCTTGATCTGAAGCTGGATTCCGCAGTTGAAGAAAAAAAAGAAGCAAAGTCAAAGGTCAGATATGAATGTATAGATAATCTGACCTCATTAAAAAAAATCATAACCGAATTGTCCCGCAAAAAAGAGATCGCCATCGATACCGAGACAACTTCGCTGAATGCGATCGAAGCCGATCTGGTTGGGATTTCGCTTTGCGGTGAGGCTGGAAAGGCATATTACATACCTATCGGTCATGACGATAAGACGCGTAATCTTCCGCGTGACGAGGCCTTCAAGCTGATATCAAAATTACTGGTCGATAAAAAAGTCCGGAAATTTGGTCAAAACATAAAGTATGATCTCGAAGTGTTACATCGCGCGGGTTTGGATATCGACCCGGTGTCTTTTGATACGATGCTGGCGTCGTATGTGATAAATCCATCGGGCCGCCAGAACAGTCTCAATTCACTGGCACTTGAGCATTTCAATTACAGTATGCAACCGATCACGGAGCTGATAGGATCGGGGAAGAAGCAGATATCATTTGCCGGAGTTGATGTCGATAAGGCCTCTTGGTACGCCGCCGAGGATGCCGATTATACATATCGGCTAAAGGAGGTTCTGGCTCCCAAAATCGATGAGTTGAAGCTCAACAATTTATACTACGATATTGAGTTACCCTTGATAAAGGTGCTGGCGGCAATGGAGGAAGTCGGTGTCAGAGTCGATCCGGATTTTCTTGCCGGGATATCCAAAGAGCTGGAGGGACAGTTAAACAAATTGACGGCCGATATTTATACCGAGGCCGGGGAAAAGTTCAATATAAACTCCACACAGCAATTGTCGCATATACTTTTCGATAAATTAAAACTCCCGACTAAAGGTAAAACAGCCAAGAAAACCGGGTATTCGACTGATGTTCGTGTTCTCGAGGAGCTGGCCGAAATCCATAACCTTCCCAGATTGATACTTGATTACAGGCAACTGATAAAACTTCAGAACACTTATGTTGATGCAATTCCGCGTCTGATCAATAAGGAAACCGGCCGCGTGCATACGTCGTTCAATCAGACCATTACCGCCACCGGAAGGTTGTCATCGACCGATCCCAATCTGCAGAATATACCGGTCCGAACCGAGATTGGCCGTAGAATCAGGAAGGCTTTTATTCCTCGTGATGATAAGCATAAACTGCTCGTTTCCGATTATTCCCAGATCGAATTACGCATCCTGGCTCATTTTTCCGAGGATAAAACACTTATCAAGGCTTTCAAGAATAATGAAGACATACATGCCCGGACGGCGGCTGAGGTTTACGGTGTCGATATTAAAAATATTACGCCGGAAATGAGGAGGGCGGCTAAAACGGCTAACTTTGCAGTCATTTACGGTGTCAGTGCCTATGGACTGTCGATGCAATCCGAGCTCGATGTGGCTCAATCCAAAGAATTTATCGAAACATACTTCGCCCGCTACCCGGGAATCAAGAAATACATGGACGAGACCAAAGATTTTGCCCGAAAGAATGGCTTTGTGACCACCCTGTTTAACAGGATTAGATATTTACCCGAGATAAATGCCAAAAATTACCAGGTTCGTCAATTTGCCGAGCGAACCGCCATAAACACCCCCATTCAGGGAACAGCGGCCGATTTGATTAAGGTGGCCATGATAAATATTCATAAGAGCATTGCCGGAATGAAATCAAAGATGATTCTTCAGGTGCATGATGAACTTGTATTTGATGCGCATGTCGGTGAGCTTGATAAGCTGAAGAAAATTGTCAGGACAGGTATGGAAGAAGCGGTAGAATTGCGGGTTCCGGTGGTGGCGGATATGGGCGTGGGAGATAACTGGCTGGATGCCAAGTAGACTATGCTGATAGGGATAACAGGGCAGATCGGTGCGGGAAAGACCGAAGCGGCGAAGATCTTTGCCGAATGCGGGGCTTATGTCATTTCCGCCGATAAGATCGGGCGTGATGTGGTCGAGAAAAAGCCGGAAGTTCTCGCCCGATTGATCAAAGCATTTGGTGATGATATCTTGACCCCCAAAGGAAATCTCCGTAGAAAATATCTTGCCCGGCTGGCTTTTGCCGATGAAAATAAGAAAAAAAAGCTCAACAAAATAGTCCACCCTGCTCTTTTGAAGGAATTAAGACGGCAATCAAAAGAGGCCCTTAAAGATCATGGAATTGTGGTTATAGATGCTGCTTTACTGCTGGACTGGGGATGGGATAAGAAGGTCGATTTGACTATCGTGATCCACGCTTCTGATAAGAGTAAAATCGCCCGGTTGGTAAAAAAGGGATATACGGCAAACGAGGCCAAAATGCGTCTTCGATCACAGCTGAAATTGAAGGAGTTTAGAGCCCGCGCGGATATAATAATTCACAACAATAAATCTCTTAATTACCTTGAACTTAGAATAAAAAAAATCTTGAGAACTGTCGGCCCGAAAAGGGTTGACTGTTAAAGATCAAACTGATATATTCCTCGAAAAGATTAAGTTACGAAATTCACAAAGTACGAGTTGGAGGTAAAATGCCGCTTATTGATTCAAAAACCGGCAAAATTATCAAAGAATACTCGATAGATGAGTTGAAAAAAATGGCCAATCACATGCGTGGTCTGGACATGCTTTCACTCTGTTCGGCAAAATCGGGTCATTCCGGTGGAACTCTCTCAATGATGGACGTTCTGGCTGTGCTGTATCTGAAAATCGCCCGCCATGATCCCAAAAACCCCGAGTGGGTCGATCGTGATCGGATTATATGGTCAGCCGGTCATAAAGCACCTGCGCTATATATATCGCTGGCCGTATCGGGTTATTTCCCCGAAGAACAGCTGGCCACACTGAGGATGCTTGGCGCACCGTTCCAGGGACACCCGCATCGCAAGGACCTGGCTGGTGTCGAAATATCATCCGGTTCCCTGGGACAGGGTATGTCTGTTGGTGTCGGCGCCGCCCTGGCCGCACGCCTGGATAAGAAAAACCACAAGGTTTTTACCATAACCTCGGATGGGGAGCATCAGGAAGGATCGATCTGGGAAGCGGTTATGGAAGCCGGCAATTTCAAGCTTAATAATTTCATCAATATTCTCGACCGCAACCGTCTTCAGATCGATGGTTATACAAAAGACGTGCAGTGCCTCGAACCGCTGGCAGAGAAGTACCGTGCCTTCAACTGGGATGTAATCGAAGTCGATGGTCATGATATCCCGGCATTGATCGATGCTTTTGAAAAGGCCTGCAACTCAAAGGAAAAACCGACACTGATTCTGGCCAAAACCATCAAGGGTAAGGGTGTCAGCTTTATGGAAGACGTGGCCGGTTGGCACGGCAAGCCGCCGAATCGCGAAGAGATGGATAAAGCCCTTGCGGAACTGGGCCTGCCCGATACTTTCGATCTTGAAAAATTCTTCAAGATCGGTGCCGATCATCAGGTCAAGGTGGAAAAACATCTGTCCGAGAAACTGCCCAAGTTTTCTGCCGATTACTGGTGGAATAATCAGGATAATATGAAAGTCGACATGGATCCGACCCGAAAGGGAATGGGACGGGCTTTGAGCGAGTACGGTGATGATGAACGAGTCGTCTGTATCGGAGCCGATATTTCGGATTCGATCACGATTTCGCAGTTCTACAAGGATCATCCGGAGAGAAAGGACCGCTGGATCTCGGTCGGTGTTGCAGAACAGGGCGGAACCACCGTAGCGGCCGGTCTGGCCAAAGAGGGCAAGATTCCGGTGTTCGGCACCTACGGTGTTTTTTCCTCGGCCCGTAATCTCGATCAATTGCGCGTTTCGGTATGTTATTCCGATTTTAATGTCCTGATAGTCGGAGCTCATGGCGGCGTTTCGGTCGGGCCTGACGGCGCCACTCACCAGGAACTGGAATCCCTTTTCCAGATGTGCGGTCTTCCCAATATGCGGGTAGGAGTTCCCATAGATTCTGTCGAAACCAAAAAGATGACCCGAACGATGCTGTTCGATATCGTCGGGCCCAAATATATCCGTTTTGCACGTGAAGCAACCCCGATTGTAACCGATGAAAACACTCCGTTTGAGTTCGGAATCGCCAACATTTACCGATTTCGCGGTGAAAAAGATATGTTCAAGGATGCTTTCGAGGTAAAACTGTCGACCGAATATAAAAACGAAAACGAGGATCTGACGATAATATCGTGCGGACCCGAGGCGGCTGAATCGCTTCGAGCGGCATGGATATTGAAAAAGGATTACAATATCGAAACACGCGTCATCAATCTGCATACCGTAAAACCGATGGATAAAGAGGCTATTATCAGAGCGGCGAAAGAGACAAAGGTGATTATTACCGCCGAAGAGCATCAAATCGGCGGCTTGGGTAATCAGGTGGCGGCGGCTATTCTTAACGGATTATCCGGTGACGGCAATATGATGCCGTTCGGTATGATCGGGGTAAAAGACCGTTTTGGCGAAT
>Ga0209834_10000394_pt1 | contig 26899 bp, 28 predicted proteins | sample Mar14236cmmetaG_FD_184134 | JGI IMG/M metagenome (GOLD analysis project Ga0209834, IMG submission 184134) | Marine hydrothermal vent microbial communities from Guaymas Basin, Gulf of California to study Microbial Dark Matter (Phase II) - Marker... ...
CCTTTCGTGAGACACTATTTCAATAATGTATCTCGGTTAGTCAAGAAGATTAGTTGTACAATTATTGTTTTTCTCTTCTGCAATTTGAATTGAATAACCATTATTCCTTTTTGAAATTATTTTTGCTCTCAATCTTTCAAACATAAATCCTTTTCCTAATTAATTATATTAATCAAATCACAACTAATATTTTAATTCTAATTCAGATGTTATTACTATTCCTCTGCTAACATCTTTTTCATCTTTTCTGCAAGGTCGTCGAGAGCTTTTTTGGCACTCATTTGGTTCCTGAAAACCTTTTCTATGACCTGTTCTTCAAGCAGTTTTCGGGTTTCAAACCACACTTCGGTCTGCGGTTCTACTTCGGCATAGTTAAGCTGGTCATACACATTTTTCAAGCCGGGATATTTTTCAAACTTTTTCTGTATTTCAGCATCTTTGATTGCACTCTTGCGTACGGGCATGTAGTAGGTCATATTTGACCACTTTGCAGTTTGCTGCGGACTAGTAAACCATTTGATGAATTCCCAAGCAGCTTCTTGTTTTTTTTCTGCTTGCTCGTCCTTTTTATCTTCAAAGATAACAATATTTGTACCACTTATGATGTTCTTTTTTGTGCGGAAATGAGGAACTGGAGCCATCCCGAGATTAAAAGGAATGCCACCTTTGTGAAGGTAAACCATCGATACACTCGAACCCTCTACCATGCCGACTTTGCTTGCAAGAAAATCATTTTGTCCGTCATAGCCTGTAGAGAGATAGGCAATTTTGTATTTATTAAGTTGGTCTGTAAGATAATTGAGTGCTTCAACTCCATACTTGCTGTTGAAGAGTGGTTCTGTAAGATCTTCATTCATTAGCTGTCCACCTGCTTCAAGAAGGCAGTTTTCGAACTGCCATGCATTAGTTGCAAATGTAGTACCCCATTGATCATTTCTTCCGTCACCATCCTTGTCCTGTGTTAGTATTTTGCCGATCCTTATAAAATCATCCCACGTTGCTGGAGGATTGTCCACTTCCAACCCATTAACATAGAACATGTCTTTATTGTAGTACAATACACGAACACTTTTGTTAAAGGGGAATGCAAACAACGTATCGTTGAAAGTACTGCTTTTAATGAACACAGGATAGAAATCATCAAGTTCTTTCTGAGAGAGACCGTTTGGTCCATTTACATATTTCTCGATAGGGACAAGTGCATTGCCCTGAATAAACTTTGCGATCCATGCTTCATATGCCTGTGCAAGATCGGGTTGTGTATTTGCAACGATTGCAGCCATGAGTTTCTGGGATAGGGCAGTATAATTACCCATATTGATATCAGTAATGAATATATGAGGATGTGTTTTGTTAAATTCTTTTACTAATTTCGTGAGTGCATCACCCAATGGACCGCCCATGGCATGCCAGAACTCAAGTTCGATTTTAGTTGTTTTTTTCTCGGATGAACATCCAATTAAAAGCATAATGATCAAAAATAATATTGCTAATTTTCTCATCGCTTACTCCCTTATACATTAATAATGTAAATCTCTAAAATTTTCATTTAGAGTCAAGTTTTCTCAAGAGAGAAGTAAATTTTGTCACTTGAAAAAATGATGATCAAACAAAATTCAAAAAACTTGACACGCCCTCTACCCCTCAATGAATCAGTCCTCACCGCGGGGGCGTAGTTCAGTTGGTAAGAACGCTGGTCTGTCACACCAGAGGCCGCGAGTTCAAGTCTCGTCGCTCCCGCCATTTTTTTACGATTGATTCAACTATAAATAACATAAAGATTCACAAAGATAAAGCTGATACAGTCAGAAAAAAATTAAAACTTTCTTTCCCCATTCCCAATTTATTAAGGAAAATGAAATGTAGATTACAACTCTGTAAAATAAGATTCTTTCCTTAAGAGTACCTCGTCCCGATCTTTTTCTTGTCAGGAGAAAGGACGGAATGTCATAATTTTGGGGATTTGCCAATAAAATTCCTAAAAGATTGACAATAAATAGGGGTAAAAGATGTAGTATTGTCTATGAAAAATATTCTACTTACCAATGACGATGGCGTTTTCGCTGAAGGTATTTCGGAGCTTGCAAAGGTATTAAGAAGAAAATATCAGGTCACGATCGTTGCACCGGATAGAGAACGTAGTGCTGCTTCTCACTCACTTACTATCCATCATCCGTTAAGGATCTTCAAAATAAAAGAGGATAAATATGCAGTTGACGGCACTCCGACCGATTGTGTGATCCTTGCGACACATAAGATCATCCAATCAAAGATCGATCTTGTAATATCAGGTATTAATAACGGACCGAATATGGGAGAAGACATACTCTATTCGGGCACTGTTGCTGCAGCTATCGAAGCTATGAATCTCGGTTTACCTGCAATAGCAGTTTCTATGGGCTCTCGAGACAAAGGTGAATTTTCAGAGGGAGCAGAAATATTACTGCGTATGCTGGATAATAATCTCTTTTCTATATTAACAACCGACTGCATTCTCAATATCAATCTTCCTCCAGTACCTTTGAAAGAAATAAATAGCGTCAAAGTGACAAAACTCGGGCATAGAGTTTACAGTGATTTTATCAAGGAAAGAAAAGATCCCCGCGGACGACCGTACTTCTGGATTGGAGGGCAAACACCTAAATGGACAGGTGGTGTGGAAACCGATTTTCATGCAGTCGAAAATAATAGTGTTTCAATTACACCGATAACTATCGATATGACGAAGTATGCGTATTTCCCAACTATTAAAAAATGGGTCGAAAATAAGCTGAATACACAGCCACTATTATAATACATGCATTATAAGAATTTACGAAAAAAAATGATAGAGCAGCAGATAAAGGCACGAGGAATAACTAATGAACGCTTGCTGGATGCATTTATGCAGGTGGAAAGACATCTCTTTGTGCCACCGGCTGCAAAACATTTTGCATACAATGACAGTCCGCTTACAATTGGGCAAGGACAAACTATCTCTCAACCTTATATTGTTGCGATGATGATCGATCTCCTAGAGGTAACGAAATCCGATATTGTGCTGGAAATCGGAACAGGTTCGGGCTATCAAACAGCACTTCTTGCAGAGCTTGCCCATCAAGTATATTCGATCGAAAGAATTTCATCTCTTGCAGAGAAAGCAAAGAAATTACTGAAAGAACTTGGCTATACAAATATCAAGATTCAGCACGATGATGGTTCCAAAGGATGGATTCCCGAATCTGACGCTGAGGAAGATGTAAAGTTCGATGCCATCATAGTATCTGCAGCTGCACCCTCCATTCCTGAAGGGCTTCTTAGACAATTGAAAGAAGGTGGTCGGCTTGTGATACCCGTAGGAGATAAATTTTTTCAGGAACTGTTACTCGTTCGTAAAGAGAATGGAAAAATAAAGAAGGAGAATCATGGTGGATGCCAGTTCGTACCTTTGATCGGAAAGCAAGCATGGAAAGAATGAAATTTTTTATCATAACGATTATTATTTTGATCATGCTATCCACAATGCTGTATGGAGATAAACCTCCTGTCGAGCGTGAGCCGGAAGCAAAATTCTCCAAATATCTCAAAGACAAGAACGTATCTGACGAATTGATAGTCATGTCGCTGGCTATGCTTCCAATTTTTGAGCTTCGTGGAACGATTCCATGGGCTATACATCATTATAAAATGCCATGGTACAAGGCATACTTACTCGGAGTAGCAGGAAATTTTATTCCCATCCCTATCATTCTTCTTATACTAAAATTCGGGCTCGATCTACTGTCTCGAGTTCCTTTATTCAATAAGTTTTTCGTTTGGCTCTTTGCAAGGACGAGAAAAAAAGGCTCTCTCATAAAAAAATATGAATCCTTTGGGTTAATACTTTTTGTGATGATACCACTACCCATAACCGGCGCATGGACAGGTTCTATCGCTGCATATATATTTGGTATAAAATTCTTTCCCGCATTGCTATGCATACTTATCGGTATCTGCCTTGCCGGGATTATTGTAACAATTCTAAGCTTATTTGGAATATGGGGTGCACTCATTGCATCTATAGCTTTATTGACATTATTTATCCTCTGGCTCATAAAGTTCCTCAAAGCGATAAAGACATCCAGAAGTATTGAAAAGGGGGCTTTTGAATGAAGCTAAAAGAGTTCTTTACTCAGAAACCTGAAAAGGTTCAGGAAGAAAAAGACTTGATCAAGTTTCTTTCTGAGGTTGAATTGTTTGAAGATCTGACCCGTAATGAACGGAGAAATCTCCAGGAACATCTTTACCAACGCAAATACAAAGAAGATGAAATAGTGTTCAAAAAGGGCTATCCTAATGTTGTTATGTATATTGTGAAAGAAGGTGAGCTGCAAACCTTCATTGGTTCCCTTGAAGGTGAGAACATAAAGACAATAAAGCCCAAGGATTTTTTTGGCGAGATAGGTCTTTTCCTGGAAGAGGAACGTACTGCAACGATCGTTGCGTCTAAAGATTCTGTACTACTCGGTATTTCAAAAAGAGATATGAATCGCTTTATAGATGAACATCCACGTGCGGGCAGTAAAATCCTACGAAGACTTGCCAGTGTGATCAGTTCTCACTTGATTGCTACAAACCAGACTCTCTTATGTAAGCGAGAGGAACTGGATGACCTTAAGAAACAATTACAGGAAAAAGAAAACGAACTCAATGAGTTGAAAACTACTCAAACAGAAGAAGAGAAAAAATAGAAATGGATAGAACAAAAGTAGTTCGCTGGATAATAGGTATCCTGTCTATAGGCTTGGTTGTAGCGGGTATTCTCTTTTATAAATCTATCTTGTCCTATGTAATTATTTCATTCATAATTGCATATTTGATAGCCCCGATAATAAATTATGCGCAGAAATTTCACATCCCCAGAGCGCTTTCAATTCTTATCGTTTATATTATCATCATAGGACTGATTGTTATTCTGCTTAATGTGATCATCCCGCAGGTCAAAGTTCAGGCAGAGGAAGCATCCAAATTCTTTAAAGATATTGTTAAAGATCCCAATGCGTTCAGTCTAAAATCTCTGGGGCTGGATGGATTATCAAATTTTCTCGATAGGATTCAAACTCGTTTTACTTTTATCAACATTGATGAATATACCCAGACGCTTGGGCAGCAGTTTGTGACCATGCTCAATCAGATTCCTCAACTAATTATCAGTTCAGTAAGTCAGATCATCAACATTCTTGCTTTCATCATTGTGATTCCGTTCATAACTTTCTTTATGCTCAAAGATGAACGACGATTATTCAAGACCTTTTTCAGCTGGATACCTAACCGATATTTTGAATTTTCAATTTACCTTTTCGAAAAGATTGAGGATAGTTTTGGCCGCTATCTCCGTTCAATTCTGCTTGAAACAATTATTGTTGCCTTAATGTCTTATATTGGGCTACTGATACTCGGTATACCCTATGCATTAACATTGAGTATTATTATTGGACTCACAAATCCTATAAAATTCTTTGGTCCTTTCATTGGATTTGTGCCCGTTATTCTGGTCATTCTTTTCAGCCCGGTACCCAATGTTATGTTGATCTATGCGATCTTGATGTCCTTAGTCGTACAACAGGTCGATAGTAATATTCTGTTTCCATCACTTGTTGGTAAGGGCTTGGGGATGCATCCTTTGTGGGTACTTTTAACTGTCATTGCAGGTGGCTACGCCTTTGGTATTCTCGGTTTACTATTTGCTGTTCCCGTTGTTTTCCTCATCAAAACTGCAGTGCAGGTATCTGCGACAAGTTTAAAACAATTTGAAATAATATAGTTAGAACAGAAAGGAGTTATATGGATCGCTGGCAAACCTTAGAAGGTTCGATATTTCACACAACGCAGGAAGGATCTGAAGATCATTTTCTAAAAGATTTCTTCGAAAATAAAGCATTTATACCGAAAACCGAGAGAGAGAAGAAAGAATATGAGGATTTCTCCTTTGTGAGTAGCGCAATGGCATTACTTATCTATGTAGCCCGATCAGATGGTGAGGTTGATAAGCAAGAGAAGAATATGATTATTAAAGAGTTGAAATACCAGCTTGAGCAACGTCATTTTGAGTATGAAACTCTTTCAGAAAAAATTGGTCCTGATGAAATGAGAATTATCAATACACTTTTTGAAAAATTCCAGGCGGAACTCAAGGACGGTTCGTGTAATCTTGATGAAATTATCAGAGTTATAGATATGATCTATGCAAAGAATCCTTACAAAAGAATGTTCCTTGTGAGATTATGTTATTATGTTGCATATTCTGATAACAATTTTTCTTCAGCAGAATTCAACACTATAAAGGAGATCGCAAAAAGGCTTGAAGTATCCCCGGAAGATTGCAAAAGAATCGAAGGAGAAGTTCGAACAGAATTAAAGATCAAATAATATTTCTTGATTCATTCACTCAAACGAAATTTGACACAATTTCGCAGCGTTACAGCTTAGTGAACAATTGAAATAGATAGGAGGAAACATGTTTCAAGGTGGAAAAGGACTTCAGGACTTGCTTAAGCAAGCTCAGAAGATGCAGAAGAAAATGATGGAGAGCCAGGAAGCCCTCGCCAGTAAAACCGTCGAAGCTTCTGCAGGTGGCGGAATGGTAACTGTAGTAATGAATGGAAATCAGGAATTGATCTCTTTGAAGATAGAGAAAGAAGTAGTCGATCCTGATGATATTGAAATGCTTGAAGACCTTATTATTGCAGCTGTCGAAGAAGCTCGCCAGAAAGTGAAAGAGATGGTTGAATCTGAGATGTCCGGACTTACCGGCGGTCTCAAAATACCCGGCCTGAATACATAATGTTTGAAGGTAAATTAGAAGAACTGAAGAACGGATTTAAGCGCTTACCCGGCATCGGAGAGAAGACAGCAGAACGTTTAGCATTTTATCTCATCAGTCAGGAAAAAGAAGTGGGACTACAACTTTCGGAGTTGATACGGGAGTCGATCACTTCGATACAAAAGTGTGAATCCTGCAACATGCTTTCCGAAAAAAGTCCCTGCCACTTCTGTGCAGATGACCAGCGGGATGAAAAAACGATCTGTGTGGTCGAGAAGAGCCAGGATGTTTACCTTATCGAAGACACTGGTGTATATAAAGGCAGATATTTCGTTCTCGGTAACCTTATCTCACCATTGGATGGGATCGGGCCAAATCATATCAATTTTCCCAAACTTCAGCAGCTTGTGGAAAAAGAGGATATCCACGAAATAATTCTCGCAGTAAATCCAAGTAGCGCAGGTGAAACTACTATATCATTTTTGACTGCCAGCCTTCAGAAGGATGGTAGAAAGATCACACGCCTTGCAACAGGATTGCCTATAGGAGGAGACATCGAATACACGAGCAAGAAGACTCTCGCCAGTGCCTTAACCTATAGAAATGAATCGAAATAGATTGGAGTAAGTATGGCATCAACAGCCGATTTTCGTAACGGAATGGTAATAATGTATAAAGATAATCTCTATGAGATTGTGGAGTTCTTACACGTCAAACCAGGAAAGGGTGGTGCATTTGTTCGAACAAAATTGAAAAATGTAAAAACCGGACAGGTCATTGATAATACCTTTCGCTCCGGTGAAAAAGTGGAAGAGGTTCGCGTTGAAAAGAAAAAAATGGAATATCTTTATAACGATGGAATGCATTATGTTGTCATGAATCCTGATACTTATGAACAGGTTGAAATAAACGAGGATTTATTCGGCGACAAAAAGTATCTTATCAAAGAGAATATGGAAATTGCACTCATCCAGACTGATGATGAGATTATCGATATCGAACTTCCCACCACGGTGAATCTCAAAGTGGTTGAATGTGAACCCGGTGTAAAAGGTAACACTGCAACGAATGTGACAAAAAGTGCAAAACTGGAATCTGGTCTGGAGGTTCAGGTGCCCTTGTTCATCAATAAGGGGGATGTTCTTAAGATCGATACGAGAACCAACCAGTATATAGAAAGAGTGTAATTCCAGGCGGAGTGCAATTTTATAACAATCCCCGTTTCTGTCTTTCCTGCGGAGCTAAACTTGTAAGAAAGACAGATCAAAATAACATGAAGAGGATCTTCTGTCCTTTATGTGGGTGGACTTATTATGCGAATCCTATCCCCGCTTCTGCGTGTATTGTGCTCAGGGATAACAATGAACTGCTTCTGATCAAACGAAAAAACGAACCTAATCCTAGTGCATGGGCACTTCCCAGCGGCTACGTCGAAATTGATGAAACTGCCGAAGAATGTGCAGTGCACGAGTTGTATGAGGAAACTGGACTGATCGGTGAAGTTGATGAATTCCTCGGCTACTTCTTTCAATCTTCTCCAATATATAAACGTGTGATTACCTTTGGATTTCTTATGAATATTACTGGAGGAGAACTGAACCCCGGTGATGATGCACTTGCTGCAAAATATTACTCTCTAAATAATCTTCCTGATATTCCCTTTGCTTCACATAATAAATTGATCGAGATATTAAGAAAAAAATTAGGGTGAATATGAGACTGGTACTTGCCACACATAATAGAGACAAAATTCAAGAGATCAATGTACTTTTACAGGAATTACCGATTCAAATCCTGACATTTGAAGATTTTGACAGTCTCCCAGAGGTGATCGAGGATAGAGATACTCTCGAAGGAAATGCAGAGAAAAAAGCTCGAGAAATCTATGAAGAAACTGGTTTACCCGCTATGGCTGATGATACAGGTCTTTTTGTTCATGCATTACATGGAGAACCTGGTGTGTATAGTTCCCGCTATGCCGGTGAAAATGTCACGTATGCTGACAATCGGCACCTGCTTCTGAAAAACATGGAAGATGTTCCTCTTAAAGATCGAGATGCAGAATTCAGAACAATTATTGTACTTATGTTGAACGAAGATGAAAAATTTATCGTTGAAGGATCTTGTTCGGGTTATATAGGATTTAAAGAGAAAGGTACTATGGGTTTTGGTTACGATCCAATATTTTATCTAAAGGAATCCGGGAAAAGTTTTGCAGAGCTTTCATTAGCAGAGAAGAACGAGATCAGCCATCGAGGAAGAGCATTAAAGAAGATCAAGAAAATTTTAGAAGAAATAACAAAAAATACATAGGGGGAACATGGATAAACACAATGTTCTTAAAAAAGTAGAGGAGGAGAAGGTAAAGTTCATCCTTCTTCAGTTCTCAGACATATATGGTGTAGTAAAAAGCATTACAATCCCGGTCAATCATCTCGAATCATCACTTGATCGTGGAACCTGGTTTGATGGTTCATCCATTGAGGGATTTGCCCGTATCGCTGAGAGTGATATGTATCTCATTCCCGATCCGAATACCTATTCATTTATTCCATGGTTGCAATCTGACGATGGTAATACTGCTAGACTTATCTGTGATGTATATGGTTCCGATGGAAAGCCCTTTGAAGGCGATCCTAGATATATCCTGAAAAGTACTCTCAAGGAAGCTGAAGATATGGGATATTTCTATAAGACTGGTCCTGAGATTGAGTTCTTCCTTTTGAAAAAAGATGGTGGATTACATACACTTCCTCATGATAAAGCTGGCTATTTCGATCTAACTATGGATCAGGCATATGAAATTCGCAGGGAGATGACCTCTGTACTTCAGATGATGGGTATCAATGTGGAAGCAACCCACCATGAGGTTGGGATCGGACAGCATGAGATTGATTTCAGATACGATCATGCACTGAAAACTGCTGATAATGCCACTACAATCCGCTTCACGCTCAAAGCAATTGCTCAAAAATATAACCTAATGGCAACATTTATGCCGAAACCACTTGCTGGCATAAACGGAAATGGCATGCATGTGCATCAGAGTCTTTTTGATTCAGAGGGTAATAATGTCTTTTATGATGACAATAATCCCTACCATCTTTCTCAAGTAGCTTTTCATTTTCTTGCAGGGCAGCTCAGGCACATCAAAGGAATGACCGCTATCCTAAACCCGATCGTGAATTCTTATAAACGGCTCGTTTCAGGTTATGAAGCACCTGTGTATATCAGCTGGGCACGTACGAATCGATCATCCTTGATAAGAATTCCAAAATATCTTGAAGGCAGACCGCAATCCACAAGACTGGAACTTCGTAATCCCGATCCGAGTTGTAACATCTACCTCGCTTTTGCCGTGATGCTCAAAGCAGGTCTGGAAGGTATAAAAGATAAGATCGATCCACCAGAACCGGTTGAAGAGGATGTATACAACTTTAGCGATGCCAGACTGGAGGAAATGAAAATCGATACACTACCAGGTTCATTGTTGCAAGCTTTATATGAGATGAAGCGTGATGATCTGATAAAGAACACTCTCGGTGCTCATACTTATGAACGTTACCTCGAAGCAAAGAATAAAGAATGGAATGAATTCCGAATACAGGTAACTGAATGGGAGCTTGAGCGGTATCTTGAGATGTATTGATGAAGCCGATTGATTCTGCAAAACTCTACTGCGATGGACGTCATTATGATGCCCAGCATACTGATGTGTATGGTGATCTTTCATTCTACTCATCACAGGCACAAAGATTCGGGGAACCTATTCTCGAACTGGCATGTGGCACAGGAAGATTAACACTTCCACTGGCTAAAGAAGGATATGACATTACCGGATTGGATATCTCTTTGGGTATGCTAAAGACTGCGAAAGAAAAAGCTGAGAAAGAGAACTTGAATATTCCATGGTTTCATGCAGACTGCCGAAACTTCCACCTTGCTAAAAAATTCAATCTTATATTCATTCCTTTCAACTCTTTTGCACATATTCACGATAGAGAATCCTTCGAAGCGCTCTGCAGCTGTGTGAAAAAGCATCTTATGTGCAATGGTCATTTCATCATAGACATCTTTAATCCCGATCTGAGAATACTCATCGCAGAAAACCCAAAACGGCATAAAGTTGCTGAATATAAGGAACCAAATAGCAATGAGAAAGTACTGATCACTGAAAGCAATAAGTATGACCGATCAACACAAATCAATCATATCACATGGTTCTATAAGATTGGTGACAGTAAAGAATATCCCGTTGAACTAAACATGAGAATTTATTATCCCGAAGAATTAGTGAATAAACTTTTTTACAATGATTTTGAGGTTGTAGACCGATTCGGTGATTGGGATGAATGCATTTTTCAGAGTGATTCTCCGCGACACATTGTAGTGTGTAAAAAGAGGATTTAAACTTCTGGAAATTTCTTTTTTGTGAAGTAGATGATATCATCATGCCTGGTGTAACCTGTCTTTGAGAAGAGGTTCATCGATGGAGGGTTTGGATCATCTATGAGCACTGCAAATATTTCTATACCATTTTCTGATAGCCACTTTTCCGAAGCTTTTATCAGTTACTGTGCAATACTTTTATTACGAAATTCTTTGAGCACAGCCAGCCTGTTCAACCATCCCTCTCTGCCATCATGAGTGACCATAACGGATCCAATAATTTCCCCACCTTTTTCTGCCAGAAATAGTGTTAGATTATCAAGCTCAAGCTATTTTTTCAGGTGTTCGATCCTATCCCTGCCTTTAGGTTTGTAGATAAGTTCTGCTCTTTGCCATAATTCAATGATCTTTGGTAAGTCTTGTGCTGATGCTTCTCGAATCTTAACCATTCTTTATTCTCTTGATTATTTTTTCATCCCGAAGTTCTTGAAGTGCATCTTTTGCGATCCAGCGTGCAGTAGGATCGTCAATTTTCTCGATTTTTTCTGCTACTTCGATTGCTTTCTTATGAAGGGTGGTGTTACGTTTTCCTATTTGACGAAGCGCCCAGTTAACAGCTTTCTTTACCATATTCCGCTCATCGGTCGAATGATCATATATGAGCTGGAGAAAGGGTTCGAACTTTTCATCTGGAGATTTCTTGTCACTCACTGCAAGACGAGCCATCAAAACGAAACCTATTCTTAGGGCGAATTCTTCAGGACGCTTTGCTAGTTCTTGCGCTTTTTCGTATGCAAAGGGGAGTTTCTCAAAGAGGTTCATGCAGAACTGGTCACAAATCTCCCAGTAGTTAAAAGCAGCAATATATGTTTCCATTTCTTCGTCTGAAATATATTCGATTTCTTCAATCATTGAAGAAAGTATTCTTGTTTCTCGTGTGTTGATTTTCCATAATTCTTGGGCTAACTTGTGATCTTTTCCAGCCTTTTTTGCTATTTGTCTGAGAATAGGAATCCTTACTCCAAAGGTTTTATCTGGTGTAATGCCAAATCGTTGCATACCTTTGATACTTTTTGAATCTGCATTTTTTTTTAGCTCAGTAAGGATGTCTTGGATATTCATGACAATAAAATATCATCTGAAAAAAAAATATCAAGTTTAGGAAAATTTATAAAAATCTTTACGAAAAAATTTTAAACAAAAAAATGCAAACATAAGAATCATGAAAATATCATTTAATTCTAAATTGCATTTGAAAATAGTCATTACAGTATTATTGATGACTTTGTACTTTACTTTTACAAATCATCTCTTTTCAGAAACTAATGTCCAACCAGGTGGAGTAAGTGGAATTTGGGCGATTGACAGAAGCCCGTTTATCATTCATGATAGTATTTTTGTTCCCGTGGATAGTATTCTTGTCATTGAGCCCGGAGTTACAGTCATTTTTTCTGTTCCAATTGAATTTGAAATTTATGGGAAATTGCTTTCTGAGGGAACCGAAACAGATTCAATACTTTTCACGGTTGTTGATCCCTCGATAAGCACGAGCATATCATTTTACGATATTGATCTTACCAATCAGGATCGCTCATGTATAAAATATACCAAACTCAACAAAATCGGTATCTATCTCGATAAGTCTTCAAATGTCTTGATCGAAAAGAGTTTTATTTCCGGTAGATTCGGTGGACCAGGAATTTATTTTCATGATTCAGATGCGATAGTTCGCGATGTGATCGTCAATAATTGTGAAGCAACAAATTATGGTGGAGGAATACTGTGCAATGATGATTCCGATCCATGGCTAATTGATCTTGACGTGGTAAGTAATAATCCGGATGGCATACATTGCAGATTTGGATCATCTCCCATAATAGAAAACGTAAAGATCGCTGATAATAATGGTATTGGTTTAAATTGCAATTATGATTCTTCACCAATGCTCTACGAGGTAACGATAGCTGGGAATCAGGGAGGGGGAATCCGCTGTTATGAGGATTGCAATATCGTTATCGAGCAGAGTAGCATAAACAATAATTCCACACTTGGTGGTTTATATAGTGTTGAATCGGTACCTAGTTTGAGGAATGTGATAATTAATGATAATACTAGTGATGATTCTGGAGGGGGAATCTATTTAGTGGGAAATGAATCTGTAAGCTTTGATAATGTTCAATTGATCGGGAATACTGCTGATTGGGATGGAGGGGCAATCTGTGCTGAATCAAATAATTTTACCATACATCTTAAGAATACACTTATAGCTAATAATTTTGCCCATAATTCTGGTGGTGGGATAAATCTTATAGGGGGACCGAAGCTTAGAGCTTCCAATATTACAGTTTGTAATAATTCAACTGAAGGATTGGGCGGGGGTATCATGTGCCAGCTCGAGAGCGAGGTTGTAATTTTTAATAGCATTATCTGGTACAATAGCGGTGGAGAAGTGATCGAATTCTGGACAGGAGAGGAAGCAGTCGTTATCTTCCATTCTAATATCAGTGGAGGTTGGTATGGTCCCGGTATTAACAATATTGAAAGTATCCCTCTGTTTGCAGACACACTCTACCATCTTTCATCGAACTCTCCTTGTATAGACAGTGGATCACCTGACACACTCGGACTTGACCTTCCCCCATTCGATCTTGATGGGAATCTGCGTATCTGGGATGGAGATGGAGATGGAGAAGAAATAATCGATATGGGAGTTTATGAATTTGGATCTCCTGTTTATTCTTCCGTCGAAGAACCACCAGTTCATCAAAGTATTTCTTCTGTGTGTTATCCAAATCCTTTTTCTACCTCGACGATTCTTTGCTTTTATGGTAAATTTAGTCCGTGGGATTTGCCCGATATCAAAATATATAATATTAAAGGACAATTAATCAGAAATCTTACTGCTTCATTATCTGATTTTGGACTACAAGCACTTTGGGATAGCAAGAACGCAGAAGGTAGTGTTGTTTCACCCGGTATTTATCTGTATGCGATAGACGATGGGAATGAGAAGATTGTGCGTAAAGTGATCTTTATGCATTGATTGTATAGTAATTATTTCTTTTTGGGAATTATAAAAGTCAACTATTTGTCGTATGTTTTTTGTGCATAATCTTGACAGAATATTTAAATCAATATCAAATACTTACGCTAATCTGCTTCACCAAATGCAGAAATAAATATGCAGGAGTTAATGTATGAACGAACAACTATCAATTGGTAATATTATCTCTAATGGTTTTTCCTATGGTTTCAAAAATATTCTCAACCTACTTGGAGCCATTATTCTCTGGCTTGTCACCATCTGGATACCATACCTGAACATTGGAACTACTATCGGTCTTGTTGGATTGATAGTGCACATGAGTAAGGGTAAACCCTTCTCTCCAACCGTAATCTTTGATGCAAAATATCGTAAGAACTTTGGCGAATTCTTCCTGCTGTATGGATTCATGGCAATTGGGATCTATTTTGCGTCGATTCTTATGCTCATTCCTGGAATCGTGTTGCAAGTAGCATGGAGTCAGGCACTTTATCTATTCCTTGACAAAGACGTAAAACCACTAAGTGCCCTTAGAAAAAGTAATGAGTTGACCTATGGAAAGAAATGGAACATCTTCCTCGGTATTTTCATACTGATGGTGATTGTAGGTATCATTTTTGCAATTCTTGTTGCGATCTTCAATGCAATTTGGTCATTCCTTGGTGGACTCTTCACATTTATTGGTATTATCATCATAATTGCTATTGGTATGGGAGTGAATGCCTACATATATAGTGTGCTCTCGAAAGAGTTTGAAGCAGAAAAAGAACCTACTCCTCTTGAAGTGTAAGTTCTAATCATATTATATGCAAAGAGAGGAACTGAGTTCCTCTCTTTTTTATTTATGAAAAGAAAACCGGATATACTCATATTTGATCTTTCTGAAGTAATCATCAGAGGGCTTGTCGGCATAGAAAATGAGGTTGCAAGAAAATTAGGAATACCCTCAGATGGATTATTGAAAAAATTTGGAGACCAAAACCTTAGGGAATTATGTAAAGGAAACATAACTGAACAAGTTTATCTAAAAAATCTAATTACTGAATTTGGCTGGAATATTTCACCTTTTGTTATTCAGCAAATACTAAGAGAGAATTTTCATTATATCATAGAAAATATGGATGTGTTAATAGAAAGACTGTCAGATTCTTATACATTATATCTTATGAGTGATCATGCAAAAGAATGGATAGAATATATCACTAAGTATCATGAATTTTTAACATGCTTCAAATACAAGGTTTTTTCATTTGAAACCTCTGTTCTCAAAAGCGAACCGGAAAGTTTTGAATACCTCATTCAAACATATAATTTGAATCCTGAAGAATGCATATTCATTGATGATAATTTCAATAATATACTCATTGCCAAAAGCATCGGATTCAACACATTACACTTCAAGAATCGGGCAAAGCTGGTTCGTGATTTAATAAAATATGGTGTGGCTTTATGAGATCAAATAGCCCTTTCCATATCCTCGATGAACTTTTTAAATCAGGATTGCGTGGTGCGGATCCTGCACGATTAATTCAAAAAATTCTTAAGTTGGAGAAGAATAACCTTGTAGTACAAAAGGATGATGATTATATTTTATACAATCTGGAGAAATTCGATGAAATTGTGGTTATTGGTGCAGGAAAAGCAAGTGAGAGAATGGCGGAGGGCTTGTATGATGTGCTTGGCACTTATATAACTGAAGGTCTTGTAGTTACAAAATCAAGAAGATTTGAAATGATAGGTTCGATACGAATCATGGAAGCTGGACATCCAACACCAGATGAGAGAAGTGTAAAAGGTGGCATTGCACTACAAAATATTGCTCACCAATCGAATGAAAGAACTTTGATAATCTCTTTGATCTCAGGTGGAGCATCTTCACTTGTGGAAGTGCCAAGAATTGAGAATATTGAAGAAGAAGAGATCAAGTTATCACTGAACGATTTGATAACAATAACTCAATTATTATTACATTCAGGAGCATCAATTGATGAGATTAACTGCGTACGTAAGCATCTATCTATGATAAAAGGGGGTTACCTCTCTGCCTGGATGTATCCGGCAACTGCACTGAATTTTATCCTCTCAGATGTTAAAGATGATCGCATTGACATCATTGGCTCAGGACTCACTACCTACGATGAATCTATGTTCTTAGATATTAATAAAATTATTAGGAAGTACGGTCTTGAAGAAAAAATTCCCAATATCATCAAAAAGTTGGTTCAACTTGGAATTGATGCAACAATATTTGAAACACCAAAATCAAAAGAACTGGTTTTCGACCGAACTGAAAATGTTGTAATCGGAAATAATCAGACAGCAATCGATAGCATTATTGCAATTGCACGCGAATTAGATTTCAACACAAAACAAGAAAACACCTGGGTAAAAGGAGAAAGCAGAGAAGTCGGGCGAAGAATCTTTCAGCAAGCTCTTAGATTGAGCACTGATGCTAAAATTCAGAAACCCTTATGTGTGATCTCCGGTGGTGAGACTACTGTTACAGTAAAAGGGGATGGTTTTGGAGGAAGGAATCAAGAGCTGGCGCTTGGTTTTCTGGAAGAAATGAAAAAATGTAGAGTTAAATGTTCAAATATCTTTTTGCTTTCTGCCAGTACTGATGGAGATGATGGACCAACTGATGCAGCAGGTGCATTAGCATCTTATGAGGTCTTGGAAAAATCAAAGCATTTTGGATTATCAATTGAGGACTATCTTGCCAGAAATGATTCTTATACCTTCTTTGATAAATGTGGATATCTCTACAAAACAGGACATACAAGAACAAATGTATGTGATGTACAGATCCTTCTGATCATATGATTCTCAACTTTTTTAGTTCATTAACCATCTGTTCATAACTCTCCACACAGATCGTTCGAAAACCGTAATTCTTAGCAGCGATAATATTTTCACGATTGTCATCCAAAAATAGTACTTCACCGGGAGTAAGTTCAAGATATTCCAGCACATGCTGAAAAGAGCTGGATTCTGGTTTACGAAATCCTATTTCATTTGAAGAAAAAATATGTTCAAAATAGGGAAGTATCGGCTCGCACATCTCCTGCCACATTGGTACATGTATCTCATTGGTGTTTGAGAGAGCCACCAGTCTGTAGTTATGACTAAGTTTCTTCAGCAATTGTGGAATATTTTTTCTTACCTGAATAAGGATACGGCTCCACCCTTCATCGAATTGTTTTTTTGTAAGTTCAATTCCAAGACATTCGCTTACATATGTTCTGAAAGTATCTGCTGGAATCTCTCCACGTTCAAATTGTGCATAAATTTCATCAAAGGGGAAGGTGATGTATAATTCCTCAGGTTTTTTACCAGTCAGTTTAGCCCAGTGATCGCAACATTTCTTTGGAGAGATATCGATTATAACATTGCCAAGATCAAATATGAGAGCTTTGTATTTTGATTTCGGCATTACTTACTTTTTCTTTTAAACTTAAATAACTTTGGATAGGCTTTGAGTTTCGGTAAAAAATGATGTCTTTTCTTACCTGGGATTGCCCATTCACTTATTGCACGTACATCTTCAAAAGTATATAGTGCATTTTCATTATATTTTCGGATTGCTTCAATCACAGCTTTAATATCTTTTCTTTTAATAGGCATGAAAATGATTTCTACTTTACCATCATTTGCTTCTGCTGGTACATGTGTAACACGATATCCCAATCCAAGGAAGTAAGTGATCAATTCTTGTGCCTTTTTCATTGTAATGATACGAAGAAGTACGATACCCATTGCAAGCTTCTGTTCGAGGAAGATACCGACAAAATTGCCCATTGCAAATCCGCTGGCATACGCAATGTAGTTTATCACATTTGTCAGGTTTTGCATAATCTGCCCGATTACTATAAGCCATATAAATACTTCAAAAAATCCTATGATCGGAGCAAGGAACTTCATTCCGCGGTTCACAAAAATAATGCGCAATGTGCCCAATGACACATCAAAAATTCGTGAAATAAATATTAAAAAGGGCAATAAGCCCAATGAGAAAAGATCTGAGTCTGTAAACATAAAAAATCTCTACTTTATATTCAGATTGATGTCAATAGTTTTCGAAGCAAGATGACCATTTTCGATGATCCTTATGAAACCTATTGTCAGATCATGTCTATGACCTGCTATAAATACTCTGGTTTCATAAATTCTATAAGATTCATTGATCTTTTGTTTTTTCTTTCTTATAAAGAATGGTTGATGTTTCATAAGTGTCTTTATGAAAAGTCAAGTTCAGCCCATTCGTGTAGCAAGGTATCAAGCTTATCATGCAATGTTTTCTTATGTGCATAGAGTTCCTGAAGTTTTTCATAATCGCAGCCATGTTTCTCAATCTGAGCTTCGACTTTTTCTATCATTTGCTCTATATTTTCAACTTCATTCTCAATTTCGTGCAAACGTCTTAACCTGCGTTTCTCTTGGTTCGCAGCTTTTCTTCTTTTCTGGAAATCATGTTGTTCTGTATCTATACTGGTTCTTGTTTTTGTATGTAACTTTTCCTGTTTTTGTTTTGTTTTCTGTCTATAAAAATCATAATTTCCAAGATATTCATGCAAAGTATGATCTTTCAGTTCTATCACCTTATGTGCTATCTTATTGATAAAATATCTATCATGTGAAATAAAAACTATGGTACCGGTATAGTCCAGAAGTGCTTCTTCGAGCATTTCCATTGAGTCGATGTCGAGGTGATTGGTGGGTTCATCAAGTAACAGTAGATTGGGATTGAGTTGCATGAGAACTGCTAACTGAAATCTCACTTTTTCACCACCGGAAAGGTCGCCGAGAGATTTGAAAACATCATTGCCAAAAAAGAGAAAACGTGCAAGATAATTCCTTGCTTTGTCTTCATGCATAGGGAATTGATTCCTAAAAACATCTATTACTTTTTCGTTTTCATTATCAAAATGTACTTCCTGTTCAAGATAGCCAATATTCAATCGTGAACCCATTTTTACTATACCGGAATCGGGATTCACTTCATTCATTAATATTTTAAACAACGTGGTTTTACCGGTTCCATTTTTTCCGAGAATACAGATGCGATCCTGATAATAAACATGAAGGTCAATATTATTTAGGATGTTATGATTCTCATAAGACTTTGAGATATTCTCCATTTTGATGACATCATTACCGGAGCGTTGCGCATTGAAATCCAATCCGATCTTTCGCGCTTCAGTGGGTTTGTCCACACGCTCGATCCTTTCCAGACGACGTTCCATATTCACTGCTTTTTTAAACATATCAGGATTATCGGTGCGAGTACCCCAGTCCCTGAATCGCTTGACAGCCTCTTCCATCGCTTTGATTTTTTTTTGCTGATTTTTATATGTTACGAATTGTCGGGTAATTTCATCATCTTTTTGCTGGGCATACTGCGAATAATTTCCTTTATAGGTCTTTGTTTTACCTGCTTCCAGTTCAACGATTTTATTTATCGTCGCATCGAGAAAATAGCGGTCATGTGCAGCGATGAGAACTGTCCCTTTATATTGAGAGATAAATTCTTCGAGCCATTCTACAGATTCTATATCGAGATGGTTTGTGGGTTCGTCCAATAAGAGTATATCGGGATGGTTAAGAAAAATCTGTCCCAGCATAACCCTTGTTTTTTCACCGCCACTTAGCGAATTATAATCCCGATCGAGCATCTCATCACCAATCTTAAGTCCAGAGCATACTTTTTCCAACTTTACATCGATATCATATCCTTCAAGGTGCTCGAAACGAAATTGTAATTTTTCGTATTTCTTGATTAGTTTTTCTTGAGTGCAATTACTTTTTGAAGCAGAAATATCTTGTTCTAATGTGTGTAATTCATCTCGAAGAGCGTAAATATGCTGGCAGGATCGTCTGAGTACTTCTATGACTTTTGTGCCATCTGGATATTCTGGGATTTGCTCAATATAACCAATTGCAGAACCTTTGAGTACATGTAAATGTCCTTCGTCAATATCCTCTGAACCTGTAATAATTCTAAAGATGGTAGTTTTACCTGTACCATTTCGTCCAATCAATCCGACTTTTTCACCTTTTATACATTCAAAGGAGACACCTTTGAGGACTTCGAAACCACCAAAGGATTTTTTTATATTACTGAATATGATGTCTTTCATGAAATAATGAGAAGGATTGTATCAAATACTCTCCATAGGAATGAACTGTTTCGATATTGGAATCGTGATAGGGAAGAGTCGAGAACCTTTTCCACAAGTAAGCACTATATCTTTCATACGTCTTCCAATCTATTACTATATTGCCGTTCTATCCACTCTTGATATGCACCTGTCTTGACCGATAGAATCCAATTTTCATTCTCGAGATACCATCGAACTGTTTCCTTTAGTCTAACTGAAAAATCAAAAGATGTGTTCCAACCGAATTTATTTTGAATTTTGCTACAATCTAATGCATATCTGAGATCATGTCCTGGTCTATCTTTCACAAAAGTAATATGTTTCTCATATTCATCTGGATTTACTTGTGTTTGTTCTGCAACAATTTCACTAAGTACATTGAGTAATTCTGAATTGCTGATCTCGTTGCTTCCTCCGATATTATATATTTCACCGGTTTTTCCATGATGTAAGACTTCAAGGAGTGCTTCACAATGATCTTGAACATAGATCCAGTCACGAATATTCTCACCTTTACCATAAATCGGAAGTGGCTGCCCTTCGATCATGTTCATGATCATGAGTGGTATAAGTTTCTCCGGGAATTGGAATGGTCCGAAGTTGTTGGAGCAACGGGTGATAATCGCAGGAAATCCATAGGTAGTATAATATGATTGGACGAGTAGATCGGCAGCAGCTTTTGAGGACGCATACGGAGAATTCGGTTGTAATGGAGATTCTTCGTCAAACTTCTTTTCTGGCTGGTCAAGAGGAAGTGATCCATAGACCTCATCTGTTGAAATATAGAGAAAACGATTTTTCTCCCATTGTTCTTTCCAGTGTTTCATTGCAGTATTTAAGAGGACAGTAGTTCCGAGAACATTAGTTCTGATGAACAGGAGTGGTTCTTGTATCGATCTATCCACATGGGATTCTGCAGCAAAATGAACAACAGAATTTATCTGATAATTATGAAAAATTTCGTCAACTACCTGTTGATCTGCGACATCTCCATGAATAAACGTATAATTGTCGGGAAATTTTTCTTTCACATCCTGTACATTAAGAGGATTGCCAGCATAAGTAAGTGCATCAAGATTCACCACATGCACATTCGTTTCTTTCTCGAAAAGAAGTCGAATGAAATTTGAACCAATGAAGCCGCAGCCACCAGTTACAAGATAGGTTTTCATTGTTACTCCGTATTATTATACATTAAATTCAACATAATAATGTAAATCATTGTCAAGAGTTAAGTGTTCAAGGATAAGTTTTTATTGACGAATTTATATGATTGATAAATATAATTGTAATCAATAAATTATGAAGGAGAATTCATTTGAGAGTAAAAATTTTATTTTTTAGTTTTATCATGATTATTATGAACTCACTTATCGCAGGAAACGATCGGGGTTGCACACATAATGAGTTATATCCTGAAGGTTTTACATGTGTGGGACAGGGAACAATCTACGATCCTCCAGAAATATCTCAGGATAAACCGACAACAACGCACAGGGACAGCACATGGGTACTGGTAGATTCACTGGAGCTTTCTCATTATGTGGAAGCAGGTCAAGGATATAATCTTTATTATGATGATGAGACTGAATCGTTGAAGCACTATCCTCTTTATGCAGAGTATCCACTTATTCCCGAATCAGAACAAGCAATTGCAAGAGCTCCAAAATGGTTAAGAAATGATCTGCGTATGGTACTTTCACATGTCAGTAGTTTACACCAACCTGAGTGGGCATCAGCGATAAATAATGCAAATGATCCCTATATCGACGAGATAGCTTTCTCAATTGCACATCTTTCTCCGCAATACCTTTCTGCTAACGTTGCAGGAGATCTCTATGGTAGTGCACAGCTTATGCAGGAGAATGCAGAATCAATATATGCAAACGCCCAATACCTGGATTATGTCGATGTGGTAGATTATGGAACATCAACAACTGATGAGAATTACTATTCAACTACCCGATACAAAAAAGTAGATGCACGCGGAGATACGATCGAAGTGGAAGTTCCTAAGGAAATTTATTACTGGTACATTGTGGATCCGAAAATCACAGATGAGATTCCAGCATATATTGATCCCTTTATAATTGAGGATAACATTACTCATAATAATAATATAGCTGATCCGCCAAATGGTGTCTTTTGGCGTGACTACTTTTTCAACCACGCAGATGGAGGGTACACGGTGTTGAAGGATACATTGGCAGGATGTGAGATCGTTTGGGACGGTACACAAAATGTAAATGCTGCGATGAATCATGCTATAGCAATCATTACACGATGGATAAATGAGACGATGTCATTTACTTCGAACTACGAACGACCTCATCAACCGGTTCGTATCTATAAAAAACATATCGGCCGATGTGGTGAATATGCAGACTACACTGCTGCAGCAGCAAGGGCAGCACTCATTCCATGTACAAGTATCTTAGCAATCTCAGGTGATCATACGTGGAATGAATTTTGGGACGAGGAATGGATACATTGGGAACCGGTAAATAACTCACTTAATAATCCCCTGGTATATGAGAACGGTTGGGGTAAGGTTTTCGGTTCTGTATTTGAGATACGAAGTGATGGATGGCTGAGTTCAGTGACAGACCGTTATTCTGAAGAATCTGCAACCATTACCATCTATGCGCTGGACAGTCAGGGTGATCCAATTGACGGTGCCGAGGTGCTTCTTGCAGTTGCATCAGGAACATCCATCCTTGTAGATAATTATGGGCTAACTGATAATGATGGAAAATATACTTTCATAGTTGGAGAGGGGAAGCATTACTATGCACGTGTCGATACTGATATAGGGAGTAATCCTACAGATCCGGGTTCGGTTACTTCATTGATCGATAATACGGTAAATGGAGAAGATTATTGTTTTAATTTTGTTATCTCGGGAACCATGCCTTCCTTAAATTATATTTCGACAGACGTGCCGGAGGACATGAATGATGATTATCGCATGGAAGTGTCATTCTCCGTACCTTCACAAATTATTAATGGTGTATCGCTTCTTGATGACCTTGATGACGTTGAATTGTATAAACATGAGGGTGAGGGCAGTGTCGATCATGTAATGTTATCAGAGTTTGATTTTATCTGGTATTTGATCAACGAACCGTTTAATGCATTTAATGTATTTGTAGGAGTAAATCAGGGTGATATGGCATTCGATATTCCTGTGGGATTTGACTGGTACAGCTGCTTTTCAAATTTGCTTCATTTGAATAATTATCAATATGTTGATGGTATAGCACGGTTATTCTATTATAATACTTCAATTGATGAACCACCAGGTAATGAACACACTAACATAATCCTAACAAATAGTCCAAATCCTTTTAGAAAAGAAACGCTGATATCATTCTCTTATTCCACGAATCCACACGCATTATCCAATGTTGATATATATAACATAAAAGGACAGAAGATATGCAGTTTGGAACTTACTAATTCTGGCGAAGCATTTTCCGCAGTCTGGGATGGAACCGATCAATATGATAAAAAGGTAAAACAGGGAGTATATTTTTATAAAATTATTGCTGATAAGGAAACCTATTTCAATAAGATGATCTTGATGTACTAATATACACTCGAGTAAAAAAAGGGAAGATTTAATTCTTCCCTTTGTGTTATATTAACGAAGAAATTACGGTTTCATGATTGCCTTGCAATCGACTGAATTCTTTATAAATCTCGCTGATAGTTCAGGATTCTCAAAAAGCTGCTTTGTTCCTTCATCAAAATAATCTGCAACACCCTCATCAACGATCTTTTGCAGTAGTTCAAAATTATCTCTGATTGAGCAAGGCAGTTTATAATTTTCGTTCACTTGCTGAATCTCTTTTCTTATCTTTTTAAAGAGATCACATTGGATTACATCTTTGAGTGTTTTACCTTGTTTCCAGACATCATATATATTGCCAAGTTTCTTATCACAAAGTGGGAGGAATACACATGGAGTTATTTTACCATTTGCTCGAATAGTAAAATGACCACCTGTTCTTCCTGCTGCTATGCATCCTGCAGGGCAATCAATATTGGCAGTAGTGGAACCTGCGTTCCAGAAGTCACCGATAAAGACGCCTTTATCACGTACATATTTCCAGTTGTCCTCATAGAGTTTGTTCCGCTGTTCCGGTTTGACCAGTAATCCCATAGTCTCTTCTGGAAGTAACTGTCCGTCTTTGTTCCATATTCTTCCGATGGGCATGACATGAAAGTTCCATTCCCCTATGGCTCCTTCTTCAAGGTTCTTATCATGAAATTCTGCTGAACCAACATATTCGGCATTCTTTGAGGTAATGGTAACAGAATAGAGGAAGGGAACACCTGCATTCTTCATATCAGTGGCAACCCGTGATACAATAGCACTGAGATCTTCTGCGTCCGCTTTGCCACGCCGTTTATCAGTATCTTCCTTTTTCCCTTCCTTACTCAAACAGGGGATCACATTTCCAGATTGAGCAAACCGTTCGATGAGATTATCTGGTAGATTATGCTTCTTTGCATACACCTTATCAAGGGCAGTACCGTTCGTGTACATCAGAAAGAGTGTGTCGTTATATTCTTCAAAGATATCTGCGATATTCTTTTTATTGCCAAACTCATCTTCACCTTGCCACATGGTTGGTTCTCCACCGGAAAAAACAAAGAATTTAATGTCCATTTGGTTTCTTGCTTCATCCATAATTCGAGTTAGATTTCTGTATGAAAGTGAAAATCCTTTATAGCTTTTTCCTCTGTTCCCGGCATCAGCATAGCAGTATTCACAGTCAAGGTTGCAGATACTTGTGGGATCTATCAATAAGAAGAAGGGTTGTTGAATGTTACTGTCCAGAAGTTCTCGTTTTTTGGTCAAACCTTTCACGAGATTATTTCCGACTATTACATTGAGCAAATTATCCTTGTAACCCTGAGACATTCTATCTTCTTCGTATAATCTTCCGAGAGTTTTAACAAGTGCCCGACCCATGTAGTATTTATTCAGTGCAGCTTCCTCTGCAAGATTATCTGCATTCTTTTTCACTGCATAATTGTAGATGGTCTTGTCCAGCAGGTTAAGGAGTGCTTTTCTGCTTATTGTATGATCTGCTGAGGTTTTGATGATCGATTTGATGAGTTTATCATTGTACAGAGTTTTTTCTGAAATGCTCTGTACGGCATTTCTAATTGAACTACTCATTGTGCCTCCTGTTTTTAATTCCTTTTAGTACAATTTCATTGAAGATAAAAATTATTTATAAATACATAAGTATATAGAATAACGATGTCAAGTTTTTTAATCTGTCCAATCTGATAGGATATAGTATTTAAGTTATTGGAAAAATCTTTCAAAGAATCTTGACAATTTCTGCAGAGAAATATTCTAGAAAAAAGCACATCGGAGAAAATATAAAAATTACAAACATTCTACTAATTTTGCTCCTTATCGTAACCATTTTCAGCTGCACCAAGAAGGATATTCAATTTATAACCATAGGCACGGGTGGTGTCACAGGCGTGTATTATCCCACGGGTGGTGCAATCAGCAGAATGGTGAACAAGAATTTTAAGGAATACGAAATCTAAGCCACTGTTGAGTCAACTGCGGGTTCCGTATATAATATCAATTCTGTACTCAGCGGAGATCTTGATTTTTGTATTGCACAGTCAGACAGGCAGTACCAGGCATATAAAGGATTGTCAGAATGGGCAGAGCACGGCCCACAAAAGAACCTAAGATCTGTATTTTCCATCCATCCAGAATCAATAACACTTATTGCATCTGAGAAAAGCGGTATTACTTCAGTGCACGATCTGAAAGGAAAAACAGTGAACCTTGGCAATCCCGGCTCGGGTCAGCTACAGAATTCTCGTGATGTTATCAATGCTTTTGGTATAACTGAGGATATGCTGAATGCAGAATATGTAAAAGCAGTCGAAGCACCGGGTCTGTTGCAGGATGAGCGACTCGATGCATTTTTCTACACTGTCGGGCATCCAAATGGAAATATCAAAGAAGCAACATCAGGAAGGATAAAAGTAAGTATTATTCCGATTGAAGGTGCACCAATGGATTCCCTTCTTCAAGACCTGTCGTACTATGATTATGCGATTATTCCCCATGATTACTATGAAATGGCAATGAACAAGACAGATATCCCGACGATCGGAGTGAAAGCAACACTTGTTACGTCCAGTGAAGTTTCGGAAGAAATTGTGTATGCCATCACAAAAGAAGTATTTGAGAATTTTGATGAATTCAGGGAGCTTCATCCAGCATACAGGACCTTAACAATGGAGAGTATGCTCAAAGGACTTACTGCTCCGATCCATCCAGGAGCATTGAAATATTATGAAGAAGCTGGCTTGATTGATTATATCAAGTGTACAACTAATCTTCTTGACTAACTGAGATACATTATTGAAATAGTGTCTCAAGAAAGGAGAAGACAGATGGATAAGCTGAATCAAAAGATGACGACGAAGGATCCTGTTGAGAAGCTAGCTCGGAAGCGATTATCCGTATTGCAGTTAGCT
>Ga0209834_10000395_pt1 | contig 26867 bp, 20 predicted proteins | sample Mar14236cmmetaG_FD_184134 | JGI IMG/M metagenome (GOLD analysis project Ga0209834, IMG submission 184134) | Marine hydrothermal vent microbial communities from Guaymas Basin, Gulf of California to study Microbial Dark Matter (Phase II) - Marker... ...
GGGGATAGGAAAATCCCATATGAAATCAACGAAAACCGGTTAATTGTTATGAAAATCTTTTAATTATTAAATAATAATCTTAATTTTGCACCTCAATTTTTATATATAATGTCTAACTTATTAATTATTAGAGGAATTTAGTAATGAATGAACAAGAAAAAAAACCAGAAGAAAAAGAAAATCAGGCTTTTACAGAAAAACAGATGGAAGAGAATGTGAAAGATCAGGCAACGTCGAAGAAAGAAGCTGAAAAGAAAAAAGATTCAGCCGAAACGAAAGAACAAGCTGATGCTACCAACGCAACAGCAAAAAAGAAAACAGGCAGTAAAATTAAAAATACGACTGAAAAGGCAGAAGAAAGTGTAGAAGAAAAAGCAGATGAAGCTGTTGCGGAAAAAGTTGGAGAAACTGTTGAGAAAAAAGAAGATACTGAAGCTTTAAAAGAAAAACCGGCTGAAGAAAAAGCCATGGAAGAAGGAAAGGCAGAAACCAAATCAGTGCCTAAACCAGAACCTGAGAAAAAGGAAGAAGAGGTTGCAGAAGAAACGAAAGAAAAGCCAGAACCTGAAAAGATGGAAGTGAAAATGGAAACCGAAGTGAAAACTGAGACTGAAGAAAAAGAGGTTAAAGAAGAGATTAAAGAAGAGAAAGAAGAAGTAAAGCCTTTTAATGATAATGTGATAACCCCTGATCCTGATTTTGACTGGGATGCTTATACACAGGGGGTGGACGAATATACTGTTGATAAAAGGTCGGAATACGAAAAACTATATGATGAAACCCTTAGCACCGTTGCTCCAAATGAGGTGGTGGAGGGAACAGTTATTTCCATGAACAACCGTGAAGTAGTTGTTAATATCGGCTACAAATCCGAAGGTGTTATCAGTTTGAATGAGTTCCGTTACAATCCTGATCTGAAGGTAGGGGATAAAGTAGAGGTATATGTGGAAAGTCAGGAAGATCCCAAGGGTCAGCTTATTCTCTCTCATAAAAAAGCAAGAGCTCTGCGTTCATGGGAGCGTGTCAATGAGGCTTATGACAAAGATGAGATTATTAAAGGATATATTAAATGTCGCACTAAGGGCGGCATGATTGTGGATGTTTTTGGTATAGAAGCCTTTCTGCCAGGATCCCAGATAGATGTCAAACCTATCCGTGATTATGATGTTTTCGTGGGCAAAACCATGGAATTCAAAGTGGTAAAGATCAACCAGGAATTCAAGAACGTGGTGGTTTCTCATAAAGCGCTTATTGAAGCCGAATTGGAACAGCAGAAAAAGGAAATTATCGCCAAACTGGAAAAAGGACAGGTATTAGAAGGTACGGTCAAGAACATTACTTCTTATGGTGCATTTATCGACTTGGGCGGCGTAGATGGTTTGATCCATATTACCGACCTTTCCTGGGGTCGGGTAAATCATCCGGAAGAAGTTGTACAGCTTGATCAGAAACTCAACGTGGTAATACTGGATTTTGACGATGAGAAAAAACGAATCGCCCTGGGACTGAAACAATTGACACCTCATCCATGGGATTCGCTTGATCCTAATCTGAAAGTAGGAGATAAAGTGAAAGGGAAAGTTGTCGTACTGGCTGATTATGGTGCTTTCGTAGAGATTGCTCCAGGCGTGGAAGGACTGATTCATGTTTCTGAGATGTCTTGGTCACAGCACCTGCGAAGTGCACAGGAATTTTTGAAAGTGGGTGATGAGGTAGAAGCTGTGATACTGACACTAGACCGCGAAGAACGTAAGATGTCCATGGGCATGAAACAGCTTAAACCGGATCCGTGGCAAGATATCGAGAAAAAATATCCTATTGGCTCCAAGCATACTGCCAATGTCAGGAACTTTACCAACTATGGTGTCTTTGTCGAGATAGAAGAAGGGGTGGATGGTCTGATCCATATTTCCGACCTTTCCTGGACAAAGAAAATCAAACATCCGGCTGAGTTTATTTCCATCGGAGATGATATTGAAGTGGTAGTCTTGGAAATCGACAAAAACAATCGTCGTCTGAGCTTAGGACATAAACAACTTGAAGAAAACCCGTGGGATGTTTTCGAGAGTATCTTTACCGTAGGTTCGGTACACGAAGGTACCATTACGGATGTTTTTGATAAAGGAGCTGTCGTTGCCCTGCCTTATGGTGTGGAAGGTTTTGCCAACCCAAAACATCTTATTAAAGAAGACGGTACCAGAGCCAAGGAAGATGAAAAACTTCCTTTCAAGGTGTTGGAGTTCAACAAAAACGGAAAGAAAATTGTGGTATCACATACCCGTGTTTTTGAAGATGAGAAGAAAGGGGTGAAGAAAGCTGAAAAGGCTGAAACTGAGAAGGCTACATATCGTATTAAGAGTCAGCTTGAGAAGACAACTTTCGGTGATATCGCCGACTTGGCTGCACTGAAAGAAGAATTGGTGGCAAAAGAAAAGAAGGATAAAATATCAGGAGATAAGAAAAAATAATTATCTTTAATGGCAAAATTTTATGCCATGGAATTTCAAATTGAAAATAAAGACGACCATACCCTGATAAGGGTACTGGAAGAAAAACTTGATACCCACATTGCTCCGAATCTGAAATCGGAATTGGTACTGATCTCAGGAAACGGAGAGAAGAATATTGTTCTTGACCTTCGCAATGTCAGATATTGTGATTCCAGTGGTTTAAGCGCCATCCTTGTAGCCAATCGTTTGTGTAAAAATGCTAACGGTATCTTTGTCCTTTGTGGATTAAACGAAGCAGTGGAGCGGTTAATCACTATTTCACAACTGGATACGGTTTTGAACATTACGGAAACATACAAGGATGCAGTGGCGTTGATCAGGGCTGAAGAATAAATATTTTTTCGTTTTGACTTTTTCACTGTTTATCCTGGGAAGCAGTTCAGCATTACCAACATCGAATAGATTTCCGACCGCTCATGTATTAAATATACAGGAGCGGTTTTTTTTGATAGATTGCGGGGAAGGTGCTCAGATGCAAATGCGGCGGATGCACTTTAAGCTGGGACGGCTGAATCATATTTTTATTAGCCATCTTCATGGCGATCATGTTTTTGGTTTGTTCGGACTCCTTTCCAGCCTGGGTTTGATGGGCCGGGAACAAGACCTTCATCTTTACGGGCCTTCCCAACTTGAAAGTGTGATTCTGCAACATATCAAAATGTTTGATATACACCTTCCATACAAGGTGATCTTCTATCCGCTGGAATGTGGAAAATCAAATGTGATTTTTGAAGATAAGGTGGTGACGGTGCGGCATTTTCCTCTGTCACACAGAATCCCTACCTGCGGTTATCTCTTCAGGGAAAAAGAACGAATCCGTAATTTTAAACCAGGCGTGATCGAGAAATACCGTATACCCATAATAAAAAGAAAAGGAATCCAACTGGGAGATGATTTTGTGACGGAAAACGGGGAAACTGTTTCCAATGAACAGTTAACCCTGCCGGGCCCTTTGCCCCGCTCTTACGCTTTTTGCAGTGACACGCAATACGACAGGTCGATTATCCCATTCGTTAAAGGAGTAGATCTGTTATACCATGAGGCCACCTTTTCCAACGCAGATGTTAACCGTGCCTGTGAGACAAAACATTCTACAGCCCGTCAGGCTGCTCTTATCGCCAGAGAAGCCAGTGTAAAGAAACTGGTGATCGGTCACTTCTCAGCCCGGTATAAAGACCTGAATCTGCTTCTTGAAGAGGCCCGCGAAATATTCCCCGCTACATTCCTTGCCGAGGATGGAGAACGGTTTGATGTTCCCCTTGTAAGGGCGAAAGAGACGGAGAGGCTGAGAGGCTGAGAGACGAAGGCAATAATATATATGTATTTAAATACATATTTAAATATATATTTAAATATTTAGATCTTAGTAACGGATTTCTGTATGTTTTTTGTTTCAGGAAAAGATCAGAATTCAAAATTTTTATAATCCGGTGTAATGTACCGGTTATTTCATTACTTTTACAGCTGTTAAATTTAAACATATAGAAGAGATGAAAAATATTTTTGTATCAATGCTGGCATTATTGCTGGTTGTGCCTTTTGTTACGGGTCAGCCCAGAGACAAGGCAACCTTTAGAGAGCACAAACCCGGGTATTATCAGAATTTTATTCTGAAGGATATCAGTCAGGTAAAGAAAAAGCAGCATCCCCAAAAAATGGAGAAAATGTTCCTTATGGACCAATCCGGGATGGAACTGCCCAACAACCCTGCTTTGTATAAGACGGAATGGCATTTTCCGCCTATTTCACAGGGAAATACTGGCACTTGCTGGTGTTTTTCCACGACCTCCATGTACGAATCCGAGGTCTATCGGTTAACGGGTCAGAAGATCAAAATTTCTGAAATGTTCACCGTTTACTGGGAATATGTAGAGAAAGCCAGAAGGTATGTCAGGGAACGTGGAAACTCCTTGTTTTCCGAAGGCTCGGAAGGGAATGCCGTTGCCCGTATTTATAAAATGTACGGAGCGGTGCCTGAGGAAGCCTATTCCGGCCTGATCGGAGGCAGGAAATTTTATGATCATAGCGATATGTTTAAGGAAATGAATACTTATCTGAAATCTGTTAAGGAAACCAATGCCTGGAATGAAGAAGAGGTTTTATCTACAATAAAAAACATTATGAATCATTATATGGGAATACCTCCTGAGTCTGTTAAATGGAAAGGAAATACCTTTACCCCAAAACAATTTCTGAAAGATGTGCTGAAGATCAATCCGGATGATTATGTGGAGATCCTTTCCTATGAACAGGAACCTTTCTGGAAGCAGGTTGAATATAAGGTGCCTGATAACTGGTGGCACAGTAAGGAATATTACAATATGCCTTTGGATGATTTTATGAAAGCCCTGCATAATGCCATCCGCAAAGGCTACACCGTAAGTATAGGCGGGGATGTTTCCGAAGCTGGTTTCAGCCGAGAGACCAACGTGGCTTTGATTCCTGATTTTGATATACCTTCCGATTATATCAATGATGATGCACGGCAGTTTCGTTTTTCCAACCGCACAACTACCGACGACCATGGCATGCACCTGGTCGGTTTTCTGCAGAAAGATGGCAAATACTGGTACCTGATTAAGGATTCCAGCTCAGGATCCCGAAATGTCGGTGAAGGAGATAAAAAATTCGGCTATTATTTTTTCAGCGAAGATTACGTAAAATTGAAAATGATGGACTTTACAGTGCATAAGGATGCCGTAAAGAATTTGCTGAAAAAATTCAAATAATTTATTTTTGAAATGCAAAAGCTATGGGAAAAAGCTGCATTAATGCAGCTTTTTTCATTGTCGGTTCTGATGAGAAAATCTTATCTTTATCCCTTTGCAACGTTAGCAAGATGACAGATAAAATTTTAATACTTGATTTTGGTTCTCAATATACACAGTTGATTGCCAGGAAGATAAGAGAATTAAATGTGTATTGTGAAATACATCCGTATAATCATTATCCGGAGCCTGACGAGTCGGTGAAAGGCGTTATTTTGTCCGGCAGTCCTTATTCTGTCAGGGACAAGGAAGCTCCGATACCTGATATTTCCGGGGTAAAAGGGAAATTACCGTTGTTGGGTATCTGTTACGGGGCTCAGTATCTTGCGCATTATTACGGGGGCGAGGTACTTCCTTCGGATAGCCGTGAGTATGGTCGTGCAAAACTGAAATATGTGGATGAAGAAAGTCCTTTGTTCCAGGGCATAGAACCAGAGACACAGGTATGGATGTCCCATGGAGACACTATTGCCCGCATACCTGATCATTATCGCATTATCGGGAGCACGGAGGATGTAGAAATAGGAGCTTATCATATCGAAGGGGAAGATACCTATGGTATACAGTTTCATCCGGAGGTGTATCATACCGTTCAGGGACAGAAGATACTGGAGAATTTTGTGGTAAATGTGTGCGGTGCTTCATGTGACTGGACTCCGGATTCTTTTATTGAAACCACGATTCATGAGTTAAAGAAAAAGATAGGGGAAGACAGGGTAGTGCTGGGTTTATCGGGAGGAGTTGATTCCAGTGTAACGGCCGTTCTTCTGCACAGAGCTATTGGAACGAACCTGGTCTGTATTTTCGTGAATAACGGACTTTTACGCAAGAATGAGTTCTCTCAGGTGCTGGATTCTTACCGGCATATGGGACTGAATGTTGTTGGTGTGGACGCTTCAGACCGTTTTTTGGATGCCTTAGCCGGTGTGAGCGACCCCGAGAAAAAGAGAAAGATCATTGGTAAGGCTTTTATTGAGGTGTTTGATGAAGAAGCCCGGAAGATAAAAGAAGTGAAATGGCTGGCACAAGGCACGATCTATCCGGATGTGATTGAGTCGGTATCCGTTAAGGGTCCCTCAGCTACCATAAAATCTCACCACAATGTGGGAGGACTTCCGGAGAAGATGCACCTGAAGGTAATCGAACCTTTGCGTTTGCTGTTTAAGGATGAGGTCCGAAGGGTAGGTCGAGCCTTAGAGATGCCGGAACATCTGATACGCCGGCATCCTTTTCCGGGACCGGGACTGGCAATACGGATCATTGGAGATATTACGCGCGACAAGGTACGTATGCTCCAGGAAGCTGACGATATCTTTATCAGCAGCCTGAAGCGGGAAAGTCTGTATGACAAGATATGGCAGGCTGCAGTTATATTGTTGCCGGTACAATCGGTGGGCGTCATGGGTGATGAACGAACCTATGAGCATGTGGTGGTGCTGAGGGCTGTTAACTCAACTGACGGGATGACTGCAGACTGGTCGCATCTGCCTTATGATTTTCTGGCCCGCATATCATCGGATATTATCAATAAGATTAAAGGAATAAACAGGGTGGTATATGATATTAGCTCAAAACCGCCGGCTACCATTGAATGGGAATAATTTTTATCTTCAAAACTATGAGAAAAATATTTTATATAATTCTTTTTTCGCTGACGGTACAGACGGCTTTTCTCCCAAAACTGTTCTGTCAGGCACAGATGTTCAATGAACAGGCTTTCAAGCTCAATAAATTATTAAATCTTATCTCCAATTACTATGTTGATACCGTGAATGAAAATAAGTTAGTAGAAGATGCTATCCGGCAACTGCTCAGGGAACTGGATCCACATTCGGTATATATCACCAAAGATGAGGTGAAAAAGATGAATGAACCACTGATGGGTGATTTTGAAGGCGTAGGCATATATTTTAACGTTTTGGATGATACGATCATCGTGATCTCACCTATCAGCGGTGGTCCTTCTGAAAAAGTAGGCATAATGGCCGGCGACCGTATCGTCCGTATCAATGGAGAAAAAGTAGCAGGCATAGGCATCACGACCAACATGGTCAGGAAGAAGCTTCTTGGACCCAAAGGGACAAAAGTAAATGTGGATATTCTAAGACGCAATGTCTCGGGATTGTTACATTTTACCATTACACGTGACAAAATCCCCATTTATAGTCTGGATGCTTCTTATATGGTCAATGACAAAACGGGTTATATTAAGATAAACCGTTTTTCGGTGAAGACTCTGGATGAATTTCATAAAGCTTTGGATGAGTTGCCTCTTGACAAGATGAAAGGTCTTATCCTCGACCTGCGGGACAATGGAGGGGGGGTCCTGACCGCTGCCACCGATCTGGTGGATGAATTTATGCCGGAAGGCCGCATGATCGTTTATATGCAGGGAGAGCACCTGAAACGTCAGGAGTTTTATACTACCGCGCGGGGAAGACTTAAGAACGTACGACTTGTGGTTTTGGTGAATGAAGGTTCCGCTTCGGCCAGTGAGATTTTTTCGGGCGCTATCCAGGATTGGGATCGGGGCCTGATTGTGGGTCGCAGAACTTTCGGAAAAGGCCTGGTACAGAAACCGTTTTATTTGCCGGATTACAGCATGGTCAGACTGACGATTGCCAGGTATTATACGCCCTCAGGAAGATTGATCCAAAAATCTTATAAAAATGGTTATGACAATTATATGATGGAACTGAATAATCGGTATATGCATGGAGAACTGTTATCTGCCGATAGTATTCATTTTCCGGACTCGTTGCGCTTTTATACCCTGAAAGATCATCGCCTGGTCTATGGCGGAGGAGGCATTATGCCTGACGTGTTTGTACCGGCCGATACTTCCGCCAACACTTCGTACCTGCATCAAATGATTGGCCAGGGCGTTGTGACCAGTTTTGTACTGGAATGGGAAGATGCTCACAGAAAACAGATACTTGGAAAATATCCTACGGTGGATGCTTTCATCAAGAACTTCCGTTTGTCGGATGATTTCATGCATAATATGAGAATAGCAGGAGAAGAGAAAAAGATCAAAGCTGAGGAAGAGACTTTCAAACAATCGGCACCTAAACTCCGTCTTCTCATCAGGGCACTGATAGCCAGAAATATCTGGAACTCGTCTGCTTATTTTAGGATTGTTAATGAAGAATCTCCGGATTTTCTGAAAGCCGTTGATTTGATCAATAATGATCAAATCTATCAAAAAATACTGGAAGGGAAATAATCAATATTGCATCTGCTTAGGTTCCGGGTATCCCTGTGAAACATATTTCGGAAGTACTTAATTAAATATGCTCGAAATCCTTTTTAACTGGTTCATCCGGCATAATGCCCTGATCACAGAGTTATTGGGGGTTTTGTTTGCACTGATTTATCTCTGGTTCAGTATCCGACAGAAGATATGGTTATGGCCCTTTGGCATTCTTACCTCTGCATTATATATATATATATTTTACCATTCGAGACTCTATGCCGATATGGGTTTGCAGGTATATTATTTGATGGTGAGCATATATGGCTGGTATAATTGGTTGTATGGAGGAAAGAAGGGAGAAAAAAACAGTCTTCCCGTAAGTACAGTGAATGCAAGGATGACGTGGGTCCTGCTTTCGGTGACATTTGTTATTTACTGGGTCCTGGTGTGGATGCTTAAAAATATTCCGCATTGGTTGAATATACCGTCATCACAGTTGATTTACTGGGATGCTTTTACTACCGCAGCCAGTATTGTAGCTACATGGATGCTGGCGAGAAAGATCCTGGAACAATGGCTGGTATGGGTGGTGGTGGATGGCGTGTCTATGGGATTGTATATCTATAAAGGATTGTATCTAACGGCAGGATTGTTCCTGGTATATACTTTACTGGCAGTGGTAGGATACCTGCAGTGGAAGAAGGATATGAAGCCTGCCGGCAGGAAAGAATGTTGAATGTAAAATGTAGAATGTATGCCGAAGTTATCCCTTCGGGAGAATGTAGTATGAAGAGAAAAAGACCATATATCATTGTATTGACCGGGCCTGAATCAACCGGAAAGACAACGCTGTCAGAACAATTGGCCAGGCATTTCGGCGGAGAATGGATTCCGGAATATGCCCGTAATTATGTGAAGCAATTGGGATGTCCATATAAATATGAAGATGTGATCCATATTGCCCGTCACCAGATAAAACAACTGGAACAAAAAATGCCGGAAGAATTACCGGTAATGTTTCTGGATACGGATCTGATTATAATAAAAGTCTGGTTTCAGGTAGTATATGGAAATGTTCCCAGCTGGTTACAGGAAGCCCTGGAAAAAAGAAAAATTGATTTATATTTGCTCTGTCGTCCTGATATTCCCTGGAAATATGATCCTGTCAGGGAAAATCCGGGCCGGAAAAGAGAGGAATTGTTTTTAATGTATGAAAAAGAACTTAACAGACAGGGCTCTGTGTATCATGTGGTCACCGGGGTAGGGGAAAAACGGTTCCGGAAAGCTATGGCGTTTGTTGAGGAGATAATGAAAAAGGGTAAATAACAGGAATATGAACGTATATTCTTTGGAAGATAAACAGTTCCCGATGGTGGCTACTACCTTTCAGGGTTTGGAAGGGATACTGGCAGAAGAGGTGATGAGACTGGGGGGGATAGAGATAAGGGAAAAAAGCCGGGCGGTGACTTTCAGGGGAAACAAAAAACTGCTGTATGCTGCCAATTATCATCTTCGAACGGCGCTGCGTATATTGCGTGTGATCGCGGAGTTTCAGGTTACCGACGAGAAAATACTGTATAACACCCTGTATGATCTTCCATGGGAAACCTTTTTTACCAATCATCAGAAGTTCGTCGTGGATGCAGTGATCCATTCACCTTATTTTAAACATTCTCATTTTATTGAACAACGGGTTAAGGATGCCGTAGTAGACCATTTTCGGGATAAAACAGGTAGTCGTCCCGGGGTTGACAAAGAATCGCCGGACATACGGTTGAACATTCAGATATCCGGAAAAAAATGTGTCCTGTCTATGGACAGTTCCGGAGATTCCTTACACAAAAGGGGATATCGGGTACGCCATGGCCTGGCAAGTCTGAATGAAGTGCTGGCTGCCGGGATGATCATGTTAAGCGGCTGGCAGGGAAACATGCCTTTTATCGATCCTATGTGTGGTTCCGGAACATTGCCTATCGAGGCAGCTATGTTTGCTATGAATATTCCTCCCGGATTTATGCGCAATAAGTATGCTTTTATCAAATGGAAAGATTATGATGCTACGCTCTATCAGGTGATTAAAAATATATATACTGGTGGACGACAGTCTTCCCGTAGCCTGATACTGGGTTGCGACCGTTCGGCTGTAGCCATTCGTCTGGCTCGGCTAAATATAATAAATGCCGGACTGGAAGAAATTGTAAAACTGAAAATTATGCCTATGCAGCATCTGACTGTCCCGCCCGGCAAACCGGGAATTATTATGACAGACCCTCCGTTCGGAAAACGTATGAGGCCGCGGGATATGGAAAATATTTACCGCTCGATTGGAAATGTACTTAAAAATAACTTCCCGGGTTATGATGCATGGATTCTTAGTAGTAATAATCATACATTCAAATGGATTGGTATGAGACCCTCAAAACAGTATGAATTAAATCATGGTGGACTGAAAGTTTTTCTGAAAAAATTTCATTTTAGGGAAAGGTATTATCCGCAAAATACATCCAACCGTCAAATAAAATAAAATAATATTTCATATATTTTGAGAAATGATTATTTTGAAATTGTTTTGTTTTTCTGATAATAAGAGGTTTGTTTTAGTAGATTTTTTTATATTTGTTTCATTAAATTTATGGCTAAAGGAATAATAAACTTGCATTTCGAATGAATTTTAGCATTGAAGATTATTATGCTGACCTGATTGACGGAAATGTCCTTTTGGCCTATAAAGGGAGTATTAATACCGAGCTTATAAACAATGTTCTCAATACTATAGAGTCTAAGTTACAGGATTTTAATGAACCTTCAAAAGTCCGTAAAAAAGTTTATAATGTATTGGTCGAGAGCTTACAGAATTTATTTCACCATATTGATGATCTGCCGGATGAGTACAAGGATGATTTTGAATCCAGGTTTGGCATTCTTGTAGTTTCTAAGGAAGGGAACAAATACAGGATCTCAACGGGAAACTTTATCAGAAATGATAAGATTGCCTATTTGAAAGAGAAAATTGACCAGATAAACTCCAGCACCAGGGAAGAGTTAAAAGAGACGTATAAGTATATTCTTAATCATCAGAAATTATCCGAAAAAGGAGGGGGTGGACTCGGGTTGGTTGATATTGCGCGTAAAACCGGCAACAAACTGAAATATACGTTTGTGCCGTTTGACGACGAATATTCTTTTTACAAATTGGATGTATTTATTGATGAAGTCATTGATAAAAATAACAGTTAAATATTCAGATTATGGAACCATTGATCATTGAAGGGACACCAAAAACTCCGACAGTTCGTTTTGATGCCGAAGAAGGAGTTATTGAAATAAAGGGAAGGTCAATTCCTGAAAACTCGGTAGAATTTTACAAGCCTCTTGTTGACTGGCTTGAAGAATATAAAAAGAATCCGAAACCCAAAACCACTGTGAATATTCAACTGGAGTATTTTAATACCAGTTCATCCAAATGTATTCTGGATGTTTTCAAGAAACTTGAGGCTATCCATAAAGCTAAAAATGAGGTGGAAATAAATTGGTATTATGAGGAGGATGATGAGGATATGCTCGAGGCAGGAGAAGATTACGAATCAATTATCAGAATTCCTTTCAAGATGATTGAGATCGTTGAGTAGTATAGTTGAGTAGTATATTATTTTATTTCAAACTTAAAAAAAGGTTGTCTTGTAAGTACAACCTTTTTTTAATGGATCTGTAATATTATTATTCTTCTTCCGGAAAAAGTTTGAAGGACCAGTGTTCCATCTGATCCAGGAATCGTTTAAACAGCCTGAATTGAAGGATCAGGTACAAGATTATCGCCATTACCCAGATTACAATAATATTTACCCAAAAAGTATGGACAAAATACCCGAAAACCTTCTTACGAGGTGCATAAAACTGTGCTTTGACAAATTTGTTGGAAGGATCCAGATAGATAGGATCCATTTTCTGTATTATGTGCCCCCTGTATATGACGAACCTGTTTTTCCCGTTTTTGTTGGTTACAAATTCTTTTAGCTGGTCATTTAGATTTTGTTCTTTCAACTTAATAAATCCTTCTTTGTCTTTACTCTCCATTTCCGAAATGATCTGATCTTTTTTGTTGCTGGCAAGGTTATAATATTTTTTATAATAGTTTTTGACTGTTTCAAGATACAGTCGGATTTTACGGAACAGTTCCGGAGTAATATCCTTGTGTACCAGCTGTTGATATTCCTGGAATGGGATCCTGGGATTTTTTTGGAGCTCTTTACCAATTTCATTTGTAAGGATAGTCAGATCTGATAGCACCTGTTTTTCTTTTTCAGGCTTGTTGTAATTTCTTTCTACCTGATCAAGTTTGGATTTAAGTTCGTTGTACCAGTATATTTTTTTGAAGTCTGCAATACTCATCATTTTATCCAATGGATAAAAATGTTTTTCGTACTTGTTATTCATATATTGGTAAACAGCCAGTGCTTCATAGGCCCATCGTGCAGAGAAAATTTCACCGTACCAGGGAATCTTGGCAGGAGAAGAAATAGCGGGGTTCAGTTTTTCATATTTTACCAAGACTCCGCTGAGCACAATCTGTGGAATGACCAGGAACGGAATTAAAATATAGATGGTAACAACTGTCTTGAAACTGTCTGAGATTACCAGCCCCATCAGGTTTGAGGAGGCCCAAGTCGCAAATAGTACCAACCAGTATTGCCAGAGCATTCCGTGAATACCCATAATGGCATTGCCCACCAGAACAAAAGTAAAAGCCTGAATGGCGGAAATGCCAAACTGAACAGCGACCTTGGATAGTAGGTAACTGGGCCAGCTGAGGTTCAGGAAAGCTTCCCTTTTCAATATCTTTCGATCTTTTATGATTTCCTCTGCACTTACGGTTAATCCCATAAAAATTGCAACAATCACTGACATGAAAAGATAAACCGGAAGGTTGTCATTATTGATCAGAGTATACCCCGGAGTGCTTGTTTCGTCATAATATTTAATGAGAAAAGCCAGGAAAAAAGCAAGTACCGGTGCCTCCAGAAAATTAATGACAAGATACTGTGTGTTGGATAATTTCGAGAGGATATCCCTTTTTGTAAAAACCATCCACTGGATCACTTTACGGGGTATCTTGAAGTTAACGGGAGGGGTGCTTCCTGTTTTAACCTCTTTGGGCTCGGTATTAGGAAATTTTTTCTTAAAGATATTGTTCCATTCATTTGGCGAGATCTTCCTGGTGCCTGTTACTTTTCCATATTCATCCAGTACCTGGGTTTCAATGATGTTGAAAATCTGCTCAACATTAACATTACCACAGACATGACACTCGCTTTCATTCCAGTTGGCATAGTGCATCTCCTTTTTAAAATGGGTAAGTGAATCAACAGGATTTCCGTTGAAGATCAGATACCCGCCATTGTCCAGAATAAGCAGGTTGTCAAACATCTTGAAAATATCGGAAGAAGGTTGATGAATGACAACAAAAACTAGCTTTCCTTTCAAGGCAAGCTCTTTTAACAGATCCATGATGTTTTCCGAATCTCTGGAAGAAAGTCCGGAAGTTGGTTCATCAAGAAACAGGATGGGGGGTTCACGAATCAGTTCGAGGGCGATATTTAGTCTCTTACGTTGTCCGCCACTGATCTTTTTGTTGAGAGGTGATCCTACCAACAAGTCTTTGATATCCAGCAACCCCAGACTATTCAAAACGTTGTTTACCGCCTCATTGAGCTGTTCTTCCGTATAATTTCCAAAACAAAGTTTCGCGTTGAAATAAAGATTCTGATATACGGTAAGTTCCTCAATGAGTAAATCATCCTGGGAAACAAATCCTATCAGACCCTCAATTTTTTCCTTTTCGGAGTGAATGTTTACCCCGTTGATAAGGACTTTCCCTTTGGTAGGAGCATTTGTTCCGTTCAAAACATTCAGCAGGGTGGATTTTCCGGCGCCACTAGCTCCCATGACCCCGATCAGTTTTCCGGATTCAGCCTCAAAGCTCATTTCATGGATGCCGATCTTTCCTCCTTTAAATCGATATTCTACATTCAGGACTTGATAATATAATTTTTCCTTGATACGGTCTTCTTGAAAACGACTTAATACGTCACTGTAATAAATGGGTTTTCCTTTTCTGTCACGAAGGGATGATCCGGTATTAAAAACATATATTCTGTCCTTATGAAGGAGTTGGCTGTTCATATAAAGTTCACTTTCCCCCAGGTACTTGATCAAGAAAACATTTCCGGTATTGATGTGATAAATGGAGATCTCTCCGTTTGTTCCGGGACGATGAATATATTTTATTTCCCTGCCGGGTTGGTTGATTTTTCCTGAAACAATAAGGATATTGGGTGAATCGGGCAACGCTTCTATGGGGTTCAGAATGAATTCGGCCATTTCGTCAAATTCACTTTCCGGGAAATTGAAAGTGTCGGCCACCGTATTGATAAAAGCCATTTCCTGGTCGGTAACGACTTCCCCGTCAGAACGTGCAAATTCCAGTAACTGATACAGTACGATGATCTTTTGTTGCTGGGTCAGATCTTCGTTTATCTCAGTACATATTTTCAGAACTCTGACCGAAGAAGAAGAAATACGGCGTACCCGTTTTTCTTTGACCTTCTGTTTTTCCTGATGGATTTTGTAATAATGGTCAAATATTCTCAAATATTCGTCTACCAATTCCTGATTCAGCTCGCGTTTTAAAAAAGATTCAACCACACTTCTCCGGTCAGACCTGTTACTTTCCGGTCTGGCAATAATTGCGAAAAGCTGCATTAAAGCTTTTAGAATTTTTTCACTCATTCCTTATGGTAAATATTCATCCCCCAATCGGGTTGTCAAAATACAAAATCTTTCATTAATTAACCAAATTCTTGCTAACAATTATTAATGTCCCTGATTTTTGGAAATGGGAAATATCTTATGGATTTTTGTATATTTCCCTGAAAAAATTTATGTAGGCTTGGGCAACTATTTAGAATTTTGAAAAAAAATCTGATAAATAACAAATTGCCGTCGGGGCCATGATTGTGTTCATCGCGTTACTGTATAGCCTGATTACCTTGTTGTTGCTATTTTCTTTACTTTCTTCACGGCATCAATAACGGTTCCGTCTACCCATTTGATCACAGCAATGACCTGATCATCAAATTCCGGTTTATCGGGTTTTCCACAGATTTTTTCAGCTTCCTCTTTTAATTCATCAATGGTTTTAACAGGGAGATCCGAACCTTTGACTTTTTTCAGTAAGTCTGTGCGTCGAGGGTTGATAGCAATCCCTCTTTCGGTAACAATGACATCTATCAGTTCGCCGGGTCCGCAAAGTGTGGTGACTTCATCCACCACCACCGGAATGCGGTCGCGGAACAGTGGTACAGGCAGAATAACGGTTTTGGAGAAAAGACAGTTTTGCCATCCTCCGATGCCGTGCAGCAGGTATCCGTCAGAATGGGTCACTACATTGGCGTTAAAATGAACATCCACTTCCGTAGCCCCCAAAATAACCACATCCACCATGCCTGCAAAGTTTCCTTTGCTATGGTAATTGTAAGAGGTAAAAGGGCTGGTCCATACGTGGTTTGGATTTTCAGCCATCGAGTGTACGCCTTCCAGGTCAAACGTTTGTCCGTCCAGAATATATTCTATCAATCCTTCTTTCAGCATGGATACCAGGTATTTGTTACTACCTCCCCGGGCAAAACGGGCTTTTATGCCCTTTTGTTGCATGATCTTTTTGAAGTATTCCCCCACAGCAAGGGAAGTTCCTCCCGCACCTGTCTGGAATGAAAAACCGTCGTGGATAATGCCAGTAACTTCGCAAAAACGAGCAGTCAGTTCAGCCAGATACAGCCTGTCGGGACTTTTGGTAATGCGGGTGGTTCCGGAGATGATCTTTTCGGGATTTCCCAGCTTGTCAATTTCAACGGTGTAGTCTACATAATTTCCCTGGATCTGCCAAGGAACACATGGAAACGACACCATATTATCGGTTACGACGATTACTTTGTCAGCATATTGTGAGTCGGCCAGGGCAAAGCCCAGTAAACCTGTGGCTGAAGGTCCGTACAATCCGTTGGCATTGCCAAAAGGGTCGGCACAGGCAGCGCCGATAACGGCTATATCGATTTTTACTTCTCCGTCCTGGATTGCCTGGTAGCGCCCCCCGTGAGAGCGTAACACTCCGACTCCTTTCATTTTTCCTTCCGAAACAAACCGCCCCAGAGGTCCGTTCATGCTTCCTTCGATATGATGGATTGTGCCGTCTTCCAGATAGGGAATAAGATGTTCATGGCAAGGAAAGGAAGCTGATGGAAACCACCTCAGGTTTTTAATGCCCAGTTCGTGAGCTATGTCAAAAATCATGTTGGCAAGATAATCTCCATTCCGGAAATGATGATGAGTGGAGATCGTCATACCATCATGCAGACCGGCTTTAATCAGTGCTTCTTTCAAGGTGGCTACCTGTTTGTTGCCGTCCGGAGGGTAGTCAATATTGCTGGGGATTCGTGGTGCATGTTTTCTGTCGGAAGGTTTATATTTCCCCACACCCTGAAAAGGGATGACATGTTCTCCGTTCACTTTGACAGGAACCGGTCGGTTTGCTGCATTTTTGATCCACTGAGTTTGTTTTACCATATTTTCACCTCTTCATACAACTTAGGTATATAAGATATTTTTACAGTATTCCCATTTGATTTGCCAAGGCAACAACCCGTTGAGCTCTTTTGACTACCGGAAGGTCGATCATTTTTGTTCCAAGGGATACAACGCCTAATCCTTGTTTACTGGCTTTTGTAAAAGAATCCACGATCTTCTGCGCTTTTTCGATCTCTTCAGGGGTGGGCTCGAAGGCCTTATGTATGACCCTGATCTGTCGTGGATGAATACATCCCATCCCTTCAAACCCCAGAGCCCGGGAAGTTTTTGCATTTCTTTCCAGCCCTTCCATATCTGAGACATCCGAAAATACAGAATCAATAGGCTGTATGCCAGCAGCTTTACAGGCATTGACAAGACGGGTACGAGCATAAAGAGATTCTGATCCTCCAGCGGTGCGGGAAACCCCTATGTCGGCAGTATAGTCTTCCAACCCGATGGCCATGGCAACAATCGATGGGGTGCTGGTGGCCAACAGGTAAGCATTTTCCACACCTAAGGCAGTTTCGATAATAGGCATAAGAAAAACTTCCCGGTCACTTCCGGCATCTTTCAAAATATCCCGTATGACCTTATCGATCAATACCAGATCATCCGGTTTTTCAGCCTTGGGAACCAAAATAACATGAACATTGTGGGGGATTACTGCTTTTAGATCTTCCAGTCCGGCAGGTAGTGGATTGATCCGAACCATGCGTTCAGCACCATAAAAATTTACCTGTAGGAGGGCATTACGAACCAGAATGCGGGCTTCTTCTTTTTTATTCGGGGCTACGGAGTCTTCCAGGTCCAAAATGACTCCGTTTGGTTTGTGAATACCGGCATTCAACATCAGTGCCGGAGAGTTTCCAGGAACATATAAACGGGAAAAACGAAAAGCATCCCTTTGAGTGGGGTAATCATTCTCTGGAATAAATTCAGGAAGAAAAGATCCATTTGAACCTGTAATTTTTTTTATAGCTGCCTCCAGCCGGGCCATGATTACGAAATCCAACGCACCAGTATCTATGATTTTGACTTCAGCATGGGCTATATCGAAAAAAACAAGGACACGTTCTGTAAGGTCATGCATATGCCGCCCGTACATAGACTTAACTTTGGATTGTATATCAATGGAAATTCCACCTGTTTTTTTTTTCTCCACCGAGACATAGCAATCGGAACGGACCTTATCACCTGTATTGCCAGCAGTGGCTGAAATAATATTCCTTTGCTCCATAGTATCCGGTTTCAGTTTGTGGTGTAAAGGTAACAAGTAAATCCGAAAAAAATCATGTTGCAAATCACTTCCGACATGCTTCACATAATTCTAACAAAACGCCATGGGTAGAGGCCGGATGAAGAAAAGCAATTTGTAATCCCTCAGCCCCCAGACGAGGATGCCTGTCAATTAATCTGATTTGTTTATTGTCCAGTTTGTCCAGTACTTTGGGAAGATCTTTTGTCTCAAATGCAATATGATGGATTCCTTCGCCTCTCTTCTCAATAAATTTTGCTATCGGGCTGTCCTGTGAAGTTGGTTCCAGTAACTCAATTTTTAAATTTCCTGCCATATAGAAAGCAGTCCTGACTTTTTGGTCTTTGACCGTTTCTTCCCGGTAACATTCCAATCCCAGAATCTGTTCATAGAATTTTCCGGCCTCTTGTAAATTCCTGACAGCAATGCCTATATGCTCAATTTTTGAAACAATCATGAGTGATAATTTTTGTGTTTTTATTTTTGTAAATTTATGTTTATGAAGAAAACAAATACATGATATTCGTCAATAAACGACTGGAAGGATGACCGAAAAACCGGTGATGCATCTCATCTTTTAATGGTTATGTAAATCATTCATGTTTTTGGATACTTATATTTTTTTTCCATATTTTTAAGGTAAATATAATAGTGTTGTTTGATTGGCAGTCCTGAACAACTGTCACTGTTTTGTGAAATTAGTTAAATTTCACAATTGAAGGGAAGTATAATAATGTTTCAATGGTGGAAAAGGGGTTTAGGTGCTTTCATGAATTTGCATTGCAAAAACAATTACAAGGAGAAAATAATTTTAACATTAAATAGGAAAGGAGGTGGAATAAAAAGAAATAATTTGTAATTTTTATATTGAATTGTTTATGTTTGGGATGATTATGTCATTGCACATATATGGAAAGACATTATTCGAAACATATATTTAACATGAATAGATTGTGTTGATTATGCTGTTGTCTTGCCAGTTGAAATGACTTGTGAGGGATCGGAATGTATATGATGCCTGGGCTGTATGAGGGTGAAGTGCAGGGTATTTATTTTACATGTCCCATTAAAAAGGTTGAATAGTTTGTAATGAATAGGGGGAATGTATTGTTTGCTTTGGATATTTGTGGTAAGGAAATATAGATAGTATTACCAGTAGGGGATCCGTAAAATAATTAAAAATGAAAAAGATATAGTGATTTTATTTGTATAGGTCGTTAGGGCTATAAAATACGAATGCCTATAAATGAATTCAACAAGCTTTAACTAAATATATACAAAAGGAGTATATAAAAAATATGTATTTACAACTAACTAAACGAAAATACAATAAACTAATTAATTAATAATTTAAAAACTTAATATCATGAAAACAAAAACTTCTTCTGCTTGTCCGGTTCTTGAAGAACAGGATGTTAATTACGTTAGATCCCTGGTGGAAAAGGGCGGCCCCGACAGTGTGGATTATCTGCCGTTTTTCTCTGTGTTGGAACATTTGGATGAACAAGGGTTCGGTGAGATCAGGGAGATTCTGAGACCCATTATGAATAAAGAAACCATGATTGGCTTTGCATATGCAAAACCTTATGGGTATGCCGGAGATTTTCAGATCATTGATTACATGTATCAGCAAAAAGTAAGTGATAACCCAAGGTACAGTAAATGGGATGTATGGTATCATGAGCAACATGCTGCAAAAGCTGTCAGGAACAGAAAAGAATTTTTTAAGAATGTTCTGGAAGAATTGGATGCTACTACTGACAACCCCAAAAATGTATTGGTCTTGGGATGCGGGCCGGCTACGGATGTTTATGAGTTTCTGAATGCTTATCCCGATTCAAAGTTGCATTTTGACCTGATTGACCTGGATCAGCGTGCTATTGATTACGCCAGAGAGAAAAACGCCAGATTCCTCGACCGTCTCAATTTCATCAGAATGAATGTGCTTCGTTATCAAACACATAAATTTTATGATCTTATCTGGAGTGCAGGATTGTTTGATTATTTTAAAGAAAAACATTTTATTTACCTACTCAAGAAATACCAGGCTTACGTAAAAGATGGCGGGGAGATGATCATTGGTAATTTCTCGGATCAGAATCCTTCTACCAAGGGTATGCATGCCCTGCTAGAATGGCATCTGAACCAACGTTCTCCTCATGATCTGGTTCGTTATGCTTTGGAAGCCGGGGTCAGAAAGGATAATGTAACCGTTGACAAGGAACCTTTGGAGGTGAACTTGTTTTTAAGAGTGAAAAAACCGTCAAATCCTTTTAAAAATGCTAAAACTTTTATATCTTGGCTCGAAATAAACAACAACTAGAATGAATGTCATTTCGGCGTAAGGGGAAAATGAAATTTGTTAAGGATGGAGCTTCTGACATTGGGATGAAGCTTCATCCTTTTACTTTGCGTTTTGTTGATGACCAGGCTTATCTGGAGGAAGAATACAGAAGCTATTATTTTTCAGAATCCATCAGTTCTATCCGGATTACCCTGGTTCTTGCTATTTTCTTTTATGCTGTTTTTGCAGGACTTGATGTTGCTGTTGCAAAACAATATCAGACACAATTATGGCTTATTCGTTTTGCATTTGTCATTCCTGTACTGGTTCTATTACTGATTCTCTCTTATCGTCCCTGGTTCAGAAAAAATGTTCAAGCACTTGTTGGAATAGGGATGTACCTGACAGGATTCGGTATTATTTTAATGATATTTTATATATCGAAAATAGGGCTATATACTTATTACGCCGGTCTGATGTTGATTTTTTTGATCGGATATACATTTATCCGCCTTAGGATCGTTTCAGCTACTATTGCCGGATGGTCCATTGTGTTGACCTATGAGATTGTAGCCCTATGTTTTGCTCATACACCTACGATAGCACTGATCAATAATAATTTCTTTTTTGTTTCGGCCAACGTAATCGGTATGTTGATATGTTATTTTCTGGACCGTACCAACCGCCGCGACTTTTTTATGAGGAAATTACTTGAAGTAGAACGAAATAAGGTAAAGGCAGCCAATGATGTTCTTGAACAAAAAGTACAGGAAAGGACACAGCAACTCCTTGAGACCAATGTTGAGCTGAAAAAGGAGATAGAGCTGAGAAAACAATATGAACAAGAAAGAACCAAACTGGAAGCCCAACTGATGCAACTGCAAAAGATGGAAACCATCGGGACCCTTGCCGGGGGAATCGCTCATGACTTCAACAATATCCTAACACCTATCTTAGGATATACGGAAATGGCACTTGAAGAAGTTGAAGAAGATAATACTTTACGATTTGATATAGAACAGATAAACCATGCTGCTGTCCGAGCCAAAGATCTGGTACAGCAACTTCTGACATTCAGCCGGCAAATGGATGTGGAAAAAAAACCTTCCGATCTGAAGAAAATTATTGAAGAGGTACTAAACCTGGTACGGGCCTCGGTACCAAAAAATATTAAGATCACAACAGATCTGTCTGCTGGTTGTGGGACGGTTCTGGTTGATGCTACCCAGATACACCAGGTGCTTATGAACCTCTGCACAAATGCCGCTCATGCCATGACGCCTGAAGGAGGCGATCTTTTTATTGGCCTTAAAGAGGTTGAACTGGATGCTGCCAAGGTGAAAAAATTTAACAATATCAACCCCGGTGTATATGCCAATATTACTGTTGGGGACACTGGAATAGGAATGGACAAACAAACCATGCAACGAATATTTGAACCTTTTTTTACGAAAAAAGAAGTGGGAGTGGGTTCCGGACTCGGCCTGGCGGTGGTACATGGGATCATTAACAGTTACAGAGGCGTTATTACAGTGGATAGTGCTCCCGGAAAAGGAACAATTTTTGAAATATACCTGCCCCGGTTTAGTGATGCCAAGGAAATTGAAATATCCGAAGAGTTCTTGAAAACGGGTATGGAGCATATTATGTTTGTAGATGATGAAGAAGAGGTTACCTTTATAGGAAAAAAGATGCTGGAAAGCCTGGGTTATTCCGTTACGATCAGAACGGATGGGTATAAGGCCTTTCAGGAGTTTAAGGAACATCCAGGTGAATATGATTTGCTGGTTACCGATCAGGTGATGCCCGGACTCTTGGGAACCAATCTGGCTGCTAAGTTCAGACAACTTAACCCCAAACTGAAGGTAATCATTATTACCGGTGCCAAAGAATCTATTAATGAGAAAATTATTGAAGATTACAAAATCGATGAACTATTGTTAAAGCCTCTGAAAATTAGTGAATTCAGTAAGGTAATACGGAAAGTGCTTGATGAAAAGGAAAAAAATAATTAAACCTATGCAGCGAATAATTGTTATTGACGATGAACCTTATATCCTGCTGATGCTAAAGAAAATGCTGGAAAAAGAAGGGTATGAGGTGGATATGGCTACCAACGGTGTGGAAGGCATTGAGCTGTATCATAGAAACGGAGCTAACCTGATCATTACGGATATTGTAATGCCCGAAAAAGAAGGACTGGAGACGATCATGAACCTGAAAGGAGAGAATCCCGATCTGAAAGTAATTGCTATCTCAGGAGGAGGAAGGGTTGATTCCCGGGAATATCTTCATTCGGCAAAACTGCTGGGTGCGGAAAAAATATTTCCAAAACCTTTTAAGAAAGATGAGATTGTTCGGGCGGTTAAGGAACTGCTTGAAGAATAAAAGAAACATTTCCGGTTTGTACAATATCCCGGAAGAAAACAATCCAGGAAAAAATTTCCGGAGTGTTTTCTAGCATGTTAAGGGTATACAACTTTGTATATTTTTGCATGTAACGAAGTATTATTATGTTTTACTTAATTTGTAAAGACATGTTTAAAAAAATATTTTGGTTTGTTTTTGCAGGCCTATTGTGTCTGCAGCTTCAGGTTCGTGCCGATGAAGCACGGTTACTGCGCTTTCCTGATATTCACGGTAATCAGGTTGTATTTGTTTATGCCGGCGATCTGTATCTGGTCAGTGCCGAAGGAGGCGTGGCCAGACAGATAACTACCAACAAGGGATATGAGTCTTTTCCGCATTTTTCCCCGGATGGAAAATATATTGCTTTTACCGGTCAGTATGACGGTAATACGGAAGTTTTTTTAATCCCTTCCACCGGCGGAGTACCCAAGCGTTTGACTTATACGGCCACCCTGGGGCGTGATGATATAGGCGACCGTATGGGACCCAACAATATCGTGATGGGATGGACCCCCGACAGCAAATATATTATCTACCGTTCCCGGAGATATTCTTTCAACTCTTTTGTGGGACAGTTGTTTCTTGTGCCTGTCGAAGGAGGACTTTCAAAAGAAGTACCCATATCAAAAGGAGGTTTCTGTTCATACTCTCCTGACGGTAAAAAACTTGCTTTTAACTGGGTGTTTAGGGAGTTTCGTACCTGGAAATATTACAAGGGGGGAATGGCCGATGATATCCGGATTGTGGATTTAGAAACAAAAAAGGTGGAAAAGATTACGAATAATATAAACCAGGATATAATTCCGATGTGGATGGGAGATAAGATCTATTTTCTGTCGGACCGGGATCGGACCATGAACCTCTTTTCCTATGATCTTACAACCAGACAGGAGAAAAAGCTGACCAATTTTACAGATTATGACATCAAATTTCCAGGATTCGGAAAAGATTATATTGTGTATGAGCGGGGCGGTTACCTGTATAAATTTAATATACATACAAATAATATTACCCAGATCCATGTGCAAATAGCCAATGATGCGAAATGGAGCCGGGCACAATGGGAAGATGCTTCAAAAAAGATTTCCTCCATGGATCTTTCCCCGGATGGAAAACGCATCCTTTTCGGGGCTCGTGGAGATGTTTTTTCCGTGCCGGCGGAACATGGCATTACCGTAAATTATACAGAATCGTCTAATGCCAATGACCGGGATGCCTACTGGTCGCCCGACGGGAATTACATTGCTTATATCTCGGACCTCAGCGGAGAGTTTCAAATCTATATCCAAAAGCAGGATGGTTCCGAAGACCCTGTACAGATCACTTCCGGACTGAAAACTTACATTTTCGATCTGACCTGGTCGCCCGACAGCAAGAAAATCCTTTTTAATGATAAAAGGCAGACCCTGAATTATATAGATATTGACACAAAGAAGATGGTGCAGGTGGACCAATCGGATGAGGCTCCGTGGTTCAGCTATGACTGGTCGCCCGACAGTAAATGGATCACTTATACCAAAGCGGAAAAGGGAATGACGAAGATCCGGCTCTTCAGCCTGGATTCACAGAAATCCTATGAGCTGACGGATGCCTGGTATAATTCTAACAATCCTTCTTTTAGCAGTGATGGAAAATATATCGTATTTTCTTCAGCCAGGGATTTTCATCCTTTGTATAGCCAGGTGGAATGGGATTATGCATATGAGGATATGAACCGGATCTATCTGATCGCTCTGGCCAAGAATACCCCCTCGCCTTTTGCTCCTGAAAATGATGTGGTGAAAGTTTCAGGAGAAAAGACAACATCTGCATCTGAAAAAAAAGGAAAAGAAAAAAAGGGAAAGAAAGAACTCAGCAAAGAAGAAAAGGAAAATGCGAAACAAGTAGTGATAGACCTGGAAGGGATTCAGGACAGGGTTATTGGGTTGCCTGTGAAAGCATCCAATTATTTTAACATAGCCTGTGTGGACAACAAGGTGTACTATGTACGTTCTTCATCTATGGGCGGAGGGAGGACCTTTAGAATGTATGACCTGAAAAAGAAAAAGGAGACGGAGTTATCGTCAAGCATATTTAGTTATGTTATCTCGTCTAATCATAAGAAAATGTTGGTGCGTCAGGGAAATAAATATCAGGTAATTGCCTTACCTTCTTCAAAGATACAACTGGATAAGCCTGTGGATCTTTCCAATATGAAAGTGTTGGTGGATCACCATCGGGAATGGCAGCAGATGTTTGAGGAAAGCTGGAGGCAGATGCGTGACTTTTTCTATGCTTCCAATATGCACGGTCTGGACTGGAAAGCAATCCGTGATAAATATGCAGTGCTGGTGCCTTATGTGAACCATCGTTCCGATCTGACCTATATCATCGGAGAAATGGTTGGAGAGTTGAGTATTGGCCATTCATATGTCATCAACGGAGAACGTCCTATGCCGGAACGGATCCAAATGGGTTTGCTGGGAGCGAGATTCTCACGAATGGAAAACGGATACTTCCGGGTGGATCATATCCTGAAGGGGGCCAACTGGAGTAAAACCCTGCGTTCCCCCCTGACTGAACTGGGAGTGAACGTAAAAGAAGGAGACTATATCCTGGCCGTGGATGGACACCCCGTAAATAAAGTGAATAATATCTTTGATCTGTTGGTCGGAAAAGCCGGTAAAACCGTGGAATTGACGGTGAACAGTAAACCAGACATGGCAGGAAGCCGGAAAGTGTTGGTCGTACCTGTAGCTGATGAATCTGCTCTGTACTATTACGAGTGGGTGGAAAACAATATAAGAAAGGTCAGCGAAGCTACCAACGGAGAGGTGGGGTATATCCATATACCGGATATGGGGCCTGATGGTCTGAATGAATTCGTGAAACATTATTATCCGCAGCTACTTAAGAAAGGCCTGATCATAGATGTGCGTGGCAATGGTGGGGGAAATGTGTCACCTATGATTATGGAACGACTGCTGCGTACCATCACTTATGTGACTATGCATACAGGCGAGAAAAAAGGTAATGTAAATCCTGTCGGGACTTTTATTGGTCCAAAGGTTGCCTTGTTGGATAAGTATTCCGCTTCGGACGGGGATCTCTTTCCTTATCGTTTTAAATATCATAAACTCGGTAAATTGATAGGGACCCGTTCCTGGGGAGGCGTCGTTGGCTATAGTGGTTCTATTCCACTTATTGACGGTGGGTCGTTGATCACACCCTCTTATGCTCCTTTTGCAGCCGATGGCAGTGGCTGGATTATCGAAGGTCATGGGGTCGAACCGGATATATATATCGAAAATGATCCTGTCAGGGAGTATGAAGGGATCGACGACCAGTTGAACAAAGCTATCGAGGTAATCAGGGAAGAAGTGAAGAACTTCAAATACAAAATTCCTCCTATACCGCCGTTTCCGGATAAGAGCGGAAAGTAAGAGAACAAAGAAGAATTTCTTCTCCGTCGCCAATATCCTCGCAAAAGTTGTAGTGATAAAAGGCTACAGAGGTAAGCAGGTAAAAAGCAGGGACACAATATTTTGCGTCCCTGCTTTTTAGAGTGGTGAACTGTATCTACGTAGATAATTATTAATGGATACTATCCCAAAAAGTGTGTAAAGTGCATCCTTTCTAAATTTGAAGTTTGAAAAACTTTAAATTCTAACTTTTCCTAGAAATATGTAATATGGCAATATATATTTTTGAATGACAATAACATATATCCGATTTCTGAAACTTTGTAATAATACGTATATACGTAATATGTATGTTTTTATAAATATTTGATATATAGTTCTTTATAAAATTCATTACGTAAAAAAAGAATAGTTAGAGGTTA
>Ga0209834_10000396_pt1 | contig 26857 bp, 20 predicted proteins | sample Mar14236cmmetaG_FD_184134 | JGI IMG/M metagenome (GOLD analysis project Ga0209834, IMG submission 184134) | Marine hydrothermal vent microbial communities from Guaymas Basin, Gulf of California to study Microbial Dark Matter (Phase II) - Marker... ...
AAAAAAAGTGAAAAAAGTTTAAAATAAAGGGTTTAAATCATCAGAAAATCTCATAAATTTATTCCTCTAAATCCCAAATATTGACAGATATTTTCGTTTTTTCTTGAGTAATCTATATTTTAGATTTCTTAACTTATTATTTTAAAAACATAAGTAATGTACGAAAATCAAAAGTGAGATCAGAAATAGAGGTCTTTTTTCTTAAAAATATGATTGTCTTTAAAGGAATTTTCCTATATTTCACGGAAAATACTAATTTGTAACTACAACACTAAACAAATGAAAGAAAATGATGCAGAAGTTCTGAAAAATTACCATAAGCTCGCATATAATTACGCATTATATAAAATTGGAAGTCTCGATGCTGCTGAAGATATCGCATCTCAAACAATCTATTCATATTTATTAAAAAGGGAAAGGATTGAAGAAAACAATCATGAAGGGTGGATTGTCAATACCAGTAAGAATTATTGCAATCAATATTTTGATAGATTGAAGGCTGAAAGACAATTAAAGCATGACATGATAGGGAATATGGCAGGGGAACTACAGGCAAGAATATATGAGAGCATTGATTTTGTTGATAATGAAAAAGATGATCTGGTAGATGCTGTCAAGAATGCAAAAGATAAACTTTCTTCAAATGAACTTCAGACATACATTTTATATCTTCAATGCGAAACAAATGTACAAAGGATGGAAGAAATTATTGGTGAATCCAATGAGGTTATTCGTCAAAGAATTTCAAGAATTAATAGAAAAATAAAAGCAGAAACCTATAAGAAGCTTGGTGTTATCGCAACAAAGAAAATATTAAGTCCACAAATCAATGACATAATTAAAAAATTCCTTCTACGTTTTAAAAAACATTTGGAAAATAATACACTGAACAGGATGTTCTATTATTTCTCAAAGAAAGATATTGGGAAATATAAACCCGATTTTCATATCGAGAAAGTATTGGATTATGAAGTGCAACTCAAAGATTCGATTTATTCGATTCATGTGGTTTTTACCAATGAAAAAGGCATGGATGAATCATTCTATTTTTCTTTTACTGTAGAAAATAATTCTTTGAAAGTTCTCCAACCACCTACACCTCATCAGGAGCATTTGCAGCTGAGTATTGATGAAGCCGATATGATTTTGAACATGCTCAAACAATATCCTGAAGACAGCAAAGGTGTGCACAATGTACCGGATGATGAACTAGCACTTCTTAGGAAAATTCTCGGTGAAGAGGACGAATAAGATTCGTTATATAATTAAAGTTTTTCTTTTAATTTTGAAAGAAAAGTTAGGGCTTGGATAGGGGTCAGGGAATTCACATCCAGATCTTTCAATTCTTCAATGAGTGCTCTTTCTTTGCTTGTTTTCTGAGAAAGTACTTCAATAAATGAGGTTTGATCGATCTCGGCTTTTTTCCTCTTTGTCTTTTCCAGGATGCTTGATTCGTTGAATTCACTTTTTTCGAGCTCTTCCAGAATCTCCTGAGCACGCTCAATAACTTTTTGAGGAATGCCTGCAAGTTTTGCCACCTGGATTCCATAACTCTGATCTGCACTGCCGGGCACGACTTTTCTCAAGAAGATTATCCTGTCCTTATACTCTTTTGCAGTGATATTATAATTTTTCACACCCTTATATACATTGGAAAGTTCTGTAAGTTCATGGTAATGTGTGGCAAAGAGTGTTTTTGCAGCGATCTTTTTATTTTCATGAAGATATTCTACAACTGCCCATGCAATGCTCAGCCCGTCAAAGGTGCTGGTGCCGCGCCCGATCTCATCGAGCAGGACAACACTTCTCGGTGTCGCATTATGCAGAATATTTGCAGTCTCGATCATTTCTACCAAAAATGTGCTCTGCCCCAGCGCCAGGTTGTCCGAAGCACCCACGCGGGTAAATATCTTATCTACAATGCCGATCTTTGCAGAAGCAGCAGGAATGAATGAGCCCATCTGAGCCATGATTATGATCAAGCCGACTTGCCTTAAATAGGTGGATTTACCAGCCATATTCGGACCTGTAATGAGTAGTATCCTATCCGAAGAATTATTCAGGAATGTATCATTAGGAATGAACTCGTTGCTGGCAGTAAGCTTTTCTATAACAGGATGTCTTCCTTCTTTAATATGGATTTCGTGTCCATCATGAATTTCCGGTCGGACATAATGATTATAAAAGGCAATTTGTGAGAGAGTTGTGAGTACATCGAGTATGGAGATGACCTCTGAGAATTGCTGAAAACGGGGAATGAAATTTTTCAGATTTTCCCGAATTTCAATAAAAAGCGAATATTCTAATTGTTTACTGCGTTCTTCAGCGCCCAAGACCTGATTTTCAAATTCCTTAAGCTCTGGAGTGATGAAGCGCTCTGCATTTACCAGTGTCTGCTTTCTAATATAATCTTCCGGCACTTTGTCGAAATAGGATTTGGTTATTTCGATGTAATAGCCGAACACACTGTTGTAACGGACTTTAAGCTTGGGAATATTAGTTCTTTTGATCTCTTTTTGTTCGAGTTCAGCGATCCATTTTTTGCCAGTTTTGCTCTTGTTTCTCAGTTCATCCAGTTCTATATTATAACCCTCTCTAATTATTCCACCGTCCTGCAAGGTGAGTGGGGCATCTTCAATAAGTGCATTCTCGATAATAAGTATAACTTCATCAAAATTTTGAATTAATGCGTATAAAGATTTGAGTAATTCGGCATCACAATCCGAAATATGTTCTGCCAGCGGTTGAGCCAACGAGAGATAGTTTTTCAGAGCGATCAAGTCGCGGGGGTATGCTTTATTTGTTCCCAGCTTGCTGATGATACGTTCAATATCACCAATTTCAGAAAGGATTTCGATAATACTATTACGTGTGTGGATTTTATCAAGCAGCTCATCTACACTGTCGAGACGCTGGATTATGAACTCCTTTTTCATTAGCGGATTGAGCATCCAATTGACGAGTTTTCGTCCGCCCATCGGAGTTTTCGTCTCATCCAAAACCTCAAGAAGAGTGCCGTGCTGGGAGCGGGTACGCATAGATTCTGTGAGTTCAAGATTGTGTCTGGAAAGCGCATCAACCTGCATGAACTGCCCTTCTGAATAGAATTTTAGAGAATTGATATGTGAGAGGTCACCTTCCTTCAAGTCTTTAATATAAGAAAGAATTGCTGCTGATGCACAGACTGCTGTATTTTTCCCTGAAAGACCAAATCCTTCGAGAGAGAGCACATCAAAATGTTTTTTTAGAGTATCTTCAGCTTCCGGAAATTCGTAACGCCATGTTTCATATTCTGTAAAGGCAGGATTATAGAAGACGCTGATTTTCTCCCTGAAGTTAGACTCCATTGTTTCCGGCACCAGGATTTCTGTAGGATGAATTCGTGCGATCTCATCGACAATCCGGTCGAAGGGAAGTTCTGTGCAGGAAAATTCCCCGGTTGAAATATCGATATAAGCGATTCCGCAGCTTGATTTTCCTTCATACACTGCACTGAGATAATTATTCCCGCTTCCCTTAAGGTAGTTTTCTTCAAGAATAGTGCCCGGAGTTATGACCTCGACAATTTTTCTTTTTACAAGTTTTTTTGCCTTTTTCGGATCTTCGACCTGTTCGCATATTGCAACTTTCACTCCGTGATCCAATAATTTTTTTAGATAGTTTTCCAGCGCATGATAGGGGAATCCGGCAAGTGGAACAGGATTTTTCTTTTTTTTGTCTCTTGTAGTAAGTGTTATTCCTAGCAGTTTTGAAGCTCTCTTGGCATCTTCGAAAAACGTTTCATAAAAATCTCCCATTCGGAAAAGCAGAAGTGCATCCGGCTGCCCCTTTTTGATAGAAAGGAACTGCTGTATAAGAGGTGTGTGTTCCTGCAATATCTCAGGAGATTTCTTTTTTGTCATGGTTTTTTGTACACGTATGAACTGATATTTTTCTCTGCAAGCCGGTTTTTTTTGTAGAGTGCTTCATTTTTAGTTGTATATGGACCTACACCGACAGCGTAGTAAATTTTTCCATTAACTGATTTTGTAAAGATAAAGGTGTTTTTCACACCCATATTCTGAAAGTTTTCCTGGGCTTTGTGAGCTTTGGTAGAGCTTTCGAGTGCTGCAAGCTGAACAATGTATTTTTTATTGAGAAGTTCATCGATCTTTGGAAGGGTTGTGAGGGAAGATGAGTAATGTCCCTGTTCGATCAAGAAAATGAGCTGCTGTTCTGCAAGAGGTGAATATTGTGAATAAGGGTAGTCATTAGTCAGCTTTTTATAATGTGTGATCGCATCGGCGTACTGTGCTTTATTCTCAAAGCATAATCCCATTAGATAGAGCATGTAGGGATTGAAATTGCTGTTTGGATTTTCTTCCTGCATTTGTGAGAACTGTTCAATTGCTTTCGAGTACTGTTTAAGCTCATAATATGCAGTTCCACAATTCAGCATAGCAAGTTCCCGCTGGGATGAATCAAGAGAGATGTTGATGAATTCTTTATATGAAGTAATTGCAGGAAAATATTCTGCATTACAGAAATGTGCCTGAGCATCGATGAAAAGAGCTTCTGAATAATATAAAGAAAAGGACTTTTTTAGCAGCTTGTTTGAATATTCGATGGCAGCCTTCCAATCTTCATGTGTCAGACTGATCTTCGCAAGATTGATGAAAGCTCTATCAGTATAGGCATTTCCCTTTTCCTTTAAGATTTCTTTATAATAAAATGATGCATCATTTGCATTATCTGCACATTGCCCTAAAAGATAGAGGATTTCGACTTTTTCTTCGTGATTTTTGCACTGTGGCAGCATGGATTTCAATATTTGAAAAGCAGTGATATATTCACTTTTAGCGATATGGCTATATACTACAGAAAGTGATTGCCCCCGTAAAGGTATCGTGCAGAGGAAGAAAAAGACTATGATCAAACAGATAGTTTTTTTCATAAATGAACTTTTAGCTGCTCATTAATTTCAGGAATTCCTGATTATTTTTTGTTCCTTTCATCTTGTTTTTCAGGAGTTCGATCGCATCGTAGGGATTTTGATTTTTGAGGATCTTACGAAGAATGAATACACGATTTCGAACCTCTTCAGGAAGAAGAAGCTCTTCACGACGTGTTCCGGAAGTGATAAGATCGATTGCCGGATACATGCGCAGGTCGCTGATAGAGCGGTCGAGCACAAGTTCCATATTACCTGTGCCTTTGAACTCTTCAAAGATAACTGTATCCATTTTACTCCCTGTGTGAATAAGCGCAGTTGCCATGATCGTCAGACTTCCACTCTCTGCTGTGTTACGTGCAGCTCCGAAAAAGCGTTTTGGTTTGTGGAGTGCATTTGCATCGACACCACCGGAGAGGACTTTTCCGCTAGCAGGCATGAGTGAGTTATATGCTCTGGCAAGGCGGGTGATACTATCAAGCAGAATAACCACATCGCGTCCGTACTCAACCATTCTTTTTGCTTTTGCCATGACCATTTCTGCCAGGCGAACATGATGGTGGGCAGTTTCATCGAAAGTGGAGCTGACAACTTCTGAATTCTCAGGTTTTACGATACGCTTCATCTCTGTGACTTCTTCCGGGCGTTCATCTACAAGAAGAATGATCACATATACTTCAGGATGATTAGTGAGAATTGCATTTGCAAGCTTTTGGAGCAGCACTGTTTTTCCTGTGCGTGGCGCCGAAACAATAAGCCCTCTTTGTCCCTTTCCAATGGGCGTAAAGAGGTCGATGATACGCATGGAAAGCTCTTCCGGGGTGGTTTCAAGGTTGAGCTTTTCTTCCGGATAAAGTGGTGTAAGGGAATCGAAATTCGGGGTTTCGTACGCTCGCAAAGGCGGTTCATTGTTAATTGCATCGATTCTGATGAGTGCGAAGTACTTTTCATCTTCCTTTGGTGAACGTACAGGTCCCGAGATGATATTTCCCTGTTTGATGTGGAATTTTTTCACCTGGGCTTTGGATACGTAGATATCACTTGGTCCGCTTATATAATTGGAATTTGGCGAACGTAGAAAACCATATCCGTCGGGGGTAAGATCGATCACACCTGTGGTGAAGACCAGCCCTTCGTTTGATGCCTGGGCATCAAAGATCGCGAACATCAAATCTTCTTTTTTCATGGTTTTGAAGTTCTTTACCTCGAAACTTTTTGCGATCTTATGAAGTTCAGGCAGTTTCATTTTTTGCATTTCTTTCAGGTCAATTAAATCTTCCATAATACTCCTAAATATTTATGAATTTTTTATTTATTTTCGTTCATTTTTTTTGTTTAAAATTTTCTTCAGCCGCTGATTTTCTAATGTACAAGGGTTCGATTTTTGCGATGTCATCAGCTATATACACTTCGCAGCCCTTTTTGTTTTCTATGATATCGATCAAAGATATCGCTTTTGGGTAACAATCAATAGTTCTAGCAAAGCTCAATTTTGTATCAATATCCAAAAATGTCTGTTTTGTTTTTGACGTAACAGGTCCGATTAAAAGTGTTTCGGTATTTATTGTTTGCACTATTTGCTCTATCTTTGCGAATGACGGTTTGTGTATTTCTGAAAGCTGTGATGAATACAAAGCATAGTAGAATTCATCTCGTCCTGCGTCCATGAGTGCACAAATGTGTGACGAAATCGCCGAAGCATTGTTCGCAAGAGATCTCAATGTAGAAGTCACATAAAGTGGTATCTTCAAACCAAAACAGATACCTTTTGCAGTAGAGAGTCCGATGCGAAGTCCGGTAAAAGAGCCGGGTCCTATGGAAACAGCAATTCCTGAGATGTCTTCCAGCTTCATGTCAGTTTGATCAAGCAAATTTTCTACTGTGGGCAACAGGCGTTCCGAGTGAGTCCTTTTTGCATTCATGGTCACGTCCGCAATTATCTGCCCGTTGTGTGAAAGTGCTATACTTTCGTAAGATGTAGAGGTGTCAAAAGCAAGAATGTTCATATCAGCAGTTGTTTACGGGTTTGTCTCCAAGAGGATTGCTTGAGACTTTTGCAGGTTGAGGAGAATGAGGAACGATACAGAGAAAGCGTAATAATGTATCATCAGTATTTTTGAATTGGTGTTTCAGGTGCGGGTCCACAAAGATAACATCCCACTGCTGGAAAGGTTTTTCTCCTTCTTCTGTAACTAATACACCGGTTCCTTGCAGCACGAATACTTCATGTTCCCAGTCATGGGAGTGAAATGGGGTGTGTCCATCGGCTTCGATCTCGAACATGCGCATAGCGAAATTAGGAGCGTTATCCTTTTTTGAAATAAGCCATCGGATTTTGGTCTTGTCTGCACCTTCAACACTCACGTCTTCTAAAAGGACATCGTTGAAATGGTTGATTTTCATGGCTACCTCCAGATTTTTGAGCACCATTTAATTGTGATGTATCTGTTAATTTATTTATATTTCGAAACAAAATCTACGAACTGTGTGCTGGGACGTCAAATTTTTTAGAATTTTGCATGACTAATAGGTAACTTCAAATAGATAAAGCCCCTGAGGTGGAGCGGTCATGCCAAGTAAACTATAATCCTGAGTGGATAAAATTTTTTTTATATGATCCGGCTCGAGCCCCTCATGGGAAATATGCAAAAGAGTGCCAACTAACCTTCGAACCATATTATGCATGAATCTGTTAGCACTTATTTTAAAGATGAAATGTGTGTTGGTTTCGTTCCATTCAGTACTATCAATAGTGCACACCGTTGATGGAAGCTGCGATGTGTCTTGGGCAAAGACATTGAAATCATGAGTGCCAAGCAAATATTCAGACGCTTTCCGCAGGAGCGGCAAAAAGATATTTTTTTGCGGAAAATATGAAGCATAGAATCGTTCAAAGGGGGAGAATTCTTTCATGATCTTATACATATATGTTCTACTTTTTGCAGAAAATCTCGCATGAAAATCATCATCCGCAATAGCGCATTCCTTGATGTGGATCGCTTTGGGAACAATGCTATTGATCGCAGCTACAATGTTCTCCGGTTCCATTCTCGTTTCTGCTGTAAAATGAGCATACTGATTGAGCGCATGTACACCGGCATCGGTTCTGCCGGACACGGTCAAGGGAGTTTCTGTCTTGAAAATTTGTGCAAGCGCCTTTTCCATAACATGCTGGATGGTGAGAGCGTCTTTCTGTATCTGCCAGCCATGAAAAGGATGACCATCATAACAAAAGCGAATTAGAAATTTTATCATAATAAGATCAGTCCTATTTGCACGAGCAGCAGAGCCGGTAATAGAAAATCGCAGGCATGAAAAGAGCATGTAAGTTCGCTATTGAAAAGTACTTCTGTAGTTGCTGAGCATCCATGCAATTTTTTTAGTGATCTGTTCACAATAAGAGGGAAAAGTTCTGATATCTCATTCAGCCCTATCTTTCTTTTTATATGATACTTATATAATCTTATCGTGTGCGAATATTCATGATAAATAATTGGCAGAAATCGAATAATACCATAGAGAAAGAGGGTGGCAGAATTGCGTATTTTCAGCGGGATCATTTTATGGAATTGTGCCAGGAATGAGAAAGCAGAAGTTGATCTCAAAAGCACTACGGTATAGCTTATCATTATTGCGACCGAACCAATGATCATTAGATCCTTCTGCCAGGGATTGCCAAATATATATCCCATAAGAAATATTGATAATAGAAGGGGAGATATACGCAAGAGCGTATTTGTAACGACGATAAGATTTCTTTGAGACATCATCAGAAACAAAGTCAAAATAATGAGTACAGAAATCAATAAAATATTATTATGGAAAAAGAAAAGAAAAACAATCTGTAAGATAACAAATAATATTTTAATGAGTGGATTAAGATGATCAAGCATTACAATTTTTGTCATTCCCGAGCCCCATCGGGAATCCAGTATTTCTCTTTTTGGAAACAGCTGCGATGAGTGTTTAATATGTGTTGTATAACTTTTCATCTTTATTCATCAAACCATTCTTTAGATAAATCTATCCATTCGGGATTTTCTTTTTCAATGAGTTCAAATTTCCATTTTCTATTCCATTTCTTCAGTTGCTTCTCTTTTTGAATAGCACTTCTCACATCATTTGTCATTTCAAAGTGCACAAGTTTATCAATGCCATATTTTTTGGTAAAGCCATCAACGAGCTTATTTTTATGCTGATACATTCTGTTTTCAAGATTATTTGTGACTCCAATATAGAGTGTACCATTTCTTTTGCTTGCTAAGATGTACACGAAATAATTTTTATCCATATGATGAAACTAATCAATCGAATTTCCTGGATTCCCAATCAAGTTGAGAATGACAATAAGGAGTAAATTTAGAATTATGTTGCATTTTAAAAAACACTAATAAATGAAACTTGGGATTAATACATTTTTCAGAACAAAAGCACATGTCATTCCCGAGCCCCATCGGGAATCCAGTTTTGATAGATCGAACTTTGCATATTTTTCCTAAGAAACTATATTTTAACTCACAACTTCATAAATCTCAAATCATTAATTGATGTTCGATATTATGTAATTATTTAGGAACATCCAGACTATCTTCTGGTTCATGAAAAATGACAATACTGTCTTCTTCAGTTGTGATCTGAATGGAATCTATTATCGAAGTGGTATCTTGAATTGTAAATAATGAATCCTGAATAAAAGTGCTGTCCGGTACTACGATTGTAGAATCAATTATCACTGTGGTATCTTCTTCTGTTTCAAAAGAAAGGAAATGTGTTCCATCAAAGTAATCAGAAACCTCGGTCTTCAATTCGTGTTGAGGATAATCTGTGAAAAGTTCTTCAAGATAGGGTCTGGCAGAAGTGGTGTCTTTGCTCTCTTTTACAAAGAGATAAGACTTCAAATATAATGCTTGCGGATAGACTTCTGTGGAATCATAGACCGATAATATTGTATCTAAATATGAGTGGCTTTGCTCAAGCGTAACCAAATCAAAGTAAAAATCCAGCGCCTTATGCAAATACTGTTGGGCATAGTGTTCTTCCGGATCTACAAGCTCAAAGGGTTCGTTATTGATAAGCTTTCTTCCGGCAATCGTATATTTTGAAGCGGGATAATCGGTCTCGAGAAGCAGGAATATCTCTGAAGCTTTATCAGTATCCCGAAGTTTTTCCTGATAAGTCCATACCTTCATAAAAAGAACTTTTGCGATGATTTCTTTCTCAAATTCGCGAATAGTATTGTGAAGATTCTCTATTTTTACGAGAAGTTGCTGCTTGGCAGGGACGAGTACTTTCTCGGGTTCGGAAACTGTGCTGTCTGTCATCGTGGAATCAATAAGAATACTGTCTGCAAAAATAGTATCGATAATAGATAATCCCCTGAGACTATCTGCAAGTGATAAATCCGGTATAACAATAGAGATCGAGTCATCTTCAATCTGAGTAATTGCGACAGTATCAATAGCTGCTGAAATAGAATCTTCGGTTACTGAAGCAGAATCTTCCACCTGAACCGGGATATCTAGTTCCAGAGAATCTAAAATAAAGAGTGAGTCGTTCTCAATATCGATCGAGTCCGGTTCCGGATAGTACAGCATCATAATATTGGTGAGAGAATCAAGATCCTGCCTGAGTAGTGGAAGCCGCTTGATTATATTATCATACATCGCCAGAGCTGAGTCCGGCTGGTTCAGATCGAAATTATAATATTCAGCGAGCTGGAATTGGAACTCAACGATCTGGCTTATCTGACTGGTGCTTTGAATAGTCTGATAGCTGATAAGTTCTTGGGCAATTTTCAATTTATTTTTTGTCTGTTTAACCATCTTTTCATCGAGGTGTTTTACGGTGACAGCATTGAATTTTTCCACAGCTTGTTCATAATCCTGCAGCACATCAAAATATATATTACCCCAGTAATAATTGATCTCCGAGACGATCTTCTTCCCCTTGTTATCTTTGATGATCTTATCAAATAGGTCAAATGCTTTTTCCGTATTCCCGAGATGAGCTTCACAGATAGCTATGTACATTCTAATCTCAGGCAGTTTATCATAATCAATTTCAGTATCATTGAGAGTTTCAAAAACAAGGAGTGCTTCTTTGTATTTTTCCGTTTCTATAAATATTTTACCTATGTAAAGTAGGGCATCCAGCCGGTATCTTTTGGTTGGTTTTTGCGCAAGCAGATTCCGGAAAGCAAGCTCTGCATTTCGATATTCGCCATTTTTGAACTCTATTTCAGCATAGAGGAACATTGCTTTGAGGTGAGGTTTTTTTTTCAGACCGGTATTCAACAACTCAAGAATTGTTTTCTTTGCATCGTTATATTTATCCCGTTCAATATAATAATCTGAAAGATCAAAATATGCTTCAGTGCGAACTTCTTGAAATCTTGGATTAGTGAATATTGCTGAAAATTGTTTCATAGCTTCATCGTATTCCTTCATTTCGAGATAGGTCTTTGCAAGATAGAGTTTTGCTATAGGATAGGGTTCGTATTTATTGTAATATTTCTCATATTCCTGAAATTTTCTGAGTGCTTTAATGTAGTTTTCCTGTTCGTAAAAACATTGTCCCATCAGCAGGATCGCATCATCGACCCATTTGTTCGTGGGATATTCCTGTATTATATATGCACATTTGCCAATGGAAGTCTCAAATTTTGTCTGGATATTTGGCGATAGCTTACCGTTGTTTTTCTCTTTTGCATTCAGACCTTCTGCGTAGTATTTTCTCGCATTATAAAAGATATTATAATAGACACAACCTGCGAGCAGAAACAGGACTGAAAAAATTAAGAGAAATGTGCGTGTTTTCACTATTCGATATTACTCTAAGCTACCAACTACACTTTCTACTTCTTCAAGGATTTCGCAGGATTTCACAAGCTCTTTCATCTTTGTGTGGTCTGGATAAAGAGGTCTGTCAATATCGAGGAAATCAACATATTTTCTTATGATTTCTTTTGCTTTTGTGACACCGGCGCCAAATTTGTATTCCTCTTCTCGGAAGTCAAGCGCCTGAGCTGCAGCCATAAATTCAATACCAAGAATACCATAAGCATTATCCATGATCTGAAAATTCTTGATAGCAGTATTCATTCCCATAGAGACAAAATCTTCCTGATCGGCAGCAGCAGGGATGGACTGAACTGAAGCAGGAGCACAAAGAATTCTCTGTTCAACGATTTGCATATCAGCAGTGTATTGGCTTAGCATCAAGCCGGAGAACATGCCGGCGCCTTTTGTAAGGAATGCAGGTAGTCCAACACTTAATGCCGGGTTGTTCAGTCTGTTCATGCGACGTTCGGACATTACAGAAACCATTGTGATCGCAGCGCTGATCATATCCATTGGAAGTGAAACCGGAGAGCCCTGGAAATTTGCACCGGAAAGTTGAATTTTTTTATCCGGGAAGAATACAGGATTATCACCAACGCCGTTGAGTTCGATCTCAACTTGTGAACGGGCATAAACAATTGCATCGTGAGCAGCGCCAATGACCTGCGGGGTGGAGCGCATGGAATAGGCATCCTGAACTTTACATTTTACTCTTCCTTCTGCAAGGTCGCCACCTTTAACGAGCTTTTGAATTGATTTTGCACAACGGATTGCACCCTTGAATCCGCGGATCTCGTGAAGCAGAGGAGTGTAGGGCTTCATGTTTGCTTTTAGTGCTTCGAGTGACATTGCTGCTGCAATTTCTGCCTGCTTGAGCCATCGGTTTGCATCATAAAGAAGTATTGCGCTCATCGCAGTTAAAAGATTTGAACCATTAATCGCAGAAAGCCCATCACGAGCTTTAAGTCCGGGAATTGGAATGCCTGCTCTGTCCATTGCCTCTTTACCATCAAGAAGTTCTCCCTGATAGTATGCTTTTCCCTCTCCAAGAAGAAGAAGCGCTATCTGTGACATTGGAGCAAGATCTCCACTTGCACCCACAGAACCTTTTTGGCAAACAAAGGGTGTCACGCCTTTATTCAACATTGCAGCAAGTGTAAGTGGAATTTCAGGACGGCAGCCGGAGTTACCTTTTACCAATACATTAATTCTGCTTGCCATGGCTCCACGCACATATTCAATAGGAGCAGGATCGCCAATTCCTGCAGCATGATTGTATATCAAATAACGCTGAAAATCTTCCATTTGATCGTCGGTGAGTACAACTTCAGAAAATTCACCGATACCTGTATTAACTCCATACATGATCTCGTGAGCTTTGATCTTTTCTTCCAGCATTGCACGGCATGCGTTGATGCGTTCGATACTTTCCTGAGGAATTTCAACTTTTTCATTTTCCCGAGCGATTTTCACGACCTTTTCAATAGTTAAATCATGTCCATTCAAAACAATTGCCATGGTAAGCTCCTTTATATTATAATTCGGTTGTTATTAATCGAAGTGTCTTTTCTATGTCAATATATGCGACTTTATCGCGGTCCCAGAAATCCACTCCTGCATTGCGAAGTTTGCTATAGATGCCATGGGTTTTTTTTCCAAAAGTATGTTCGGGAGTTTCATTCACAAAATCAGGATCGATGCGAAGACGCAGATCCAATGCCTGGCATGCAGTGATATATTCGATGGCAATTATCTTGCGTACATTTTCCAGAATTTCTCTGAACTGACGTGCAGCGATAGTGCCCATAGATACGTGATCTTCGACATCTTCACTTGTAGGAATGGAATCTACGCTCGCAGGATGTGCAAGTACTTTATTTTCCGAAACCAAAGCAGCAGCAGTATATTGGAGGATCATTATCCCGCTTTGCAATCCGGGCTCTGTTGTGAGCATGCTGGGCAGCCCATGACTCAGAAATTGGGATGTAAGCTTAAATATCCTTCTTTCAGAAATATTTCCAAGTTCAGCAATAGTAATTTTTAAAAAATCGCACACCTGCGCAATAGGTTCTCCGTGGAAATTTCCTCCGGAAAATGCCTTGATCGGTTTGTCTGCTTCAGGAATTATAAGTGGATTATCAGTAACTGCATTTGCTTCCCGCTCAATGATATTCGCAGCAAAATCGAGTGTTTCTTTTATCGGACCGACAACTTGTGGAAAACAACGTAGAGAGTAGCTGTCCTGTACCTCTGATTTTCTGGAATCGATGAGCTTGCTGCCTTGAATGTATTGCATGACTTTTTTTGCGATCTCGATCTGACCTTTTTGCCTGCGCAGTTCATGAATTTTTGGTTGGAACGCATCAGATACGCCGCGCAATCCTTCCAGAGATGCAGTAAAAATTTTTATCGCATTTTTCAGCAGGACTTGTGCATCGACAAGAGCTAATGCAGCGATCGCAGTCATGACATTTGTGCCGTTGTTTAGTGCCAGTCCTTCTTTAGCGTCGAGCACAACACGTTCGATACCTGCCCCGTGCATTGCTTTCAAACCGGAAATGGTCTTTATAGTATAGTTGTCACGGTCAGTATTTTCTTCGATAATTACTCTTCCGCTATATTCTTCCAATTCTTGATCTTCCCCACGAGAAAGCACAAGCATAATATGAGATATTGGTGCAAGATCACCGCTTGCGCCCACAGAACCTTGAGCCGGCACTGCAGGATGAACGCCTTTGTTCAGCATTTCTATGAGTGTTTCGAGTGTTTTCAATTTGATGCCTGAGTAACCGCTTGCAAGTGAATTGATCCTCAGCAGCATACTTGCTCTCACGACTTTGACCGGAAGATAATTTCCCACACCCGTGGAATGGCTGATGATCAAATTTCGTTGTAATTCTTTTAATTTTTCAGGAGCAATTAGTTTGTCTTTGAAAGCCCCAAAGCCGGTATTAACTCCATACACAACCTGATTGTTTTTGATAATATTATCTACACATGCGCGACACTCTTGTATCTTCTTCTTTGCTTCCTCAGTGAGAACAACCTTTGCTTTTTGTTCAGCTACTGTGTAAACTTGTTTAAGGGTTAAGGAAGTTCCATCAATGAAAATTGTTTCCATATCAAAATCGTTTTTCAAGAGATAATGAAAAGCGCTGAAGTATGTGATCATAAGCGCAATTCAGAGAGACAGTATTTTCCTTTGTGATCCCTTTATTATAGAGATGCACAGAATGAACTGCCTTGACCATGCTGACAAGCCGGTTCACAAGCATTCCCGCAATGGTGAATTTTGAAATAATATTATATTTGTTCTTCTCACGCCGAAGTTCACCGTATTTATACCATACATCTTTTGAACCCCAATCCCAAGCTTCATTTCCAACGTAGAGATATTCTTCAAGGAATTGATCGTAATCTTCTTGAGTCCAAGGTTCTTCAAAGTTATAAAATCCATATAATGCATTTCTTGCATACAAGTATACATGGTTATTGTATTCGTCGCTTGTATAATAATCCTGAAGAAGCGTATAATACAGATCATCTGCTTCAGTAACATGAGTGTCTGAGTATGCGAGAGCATATTTTTTATAATCGTTCTCAGCCCATCTTGCATGTTGAAGTAAACCAAAATAACCCAACCATAGCAGTGTTTCGGTTGCAAGACTTGCCACTCCAGAAGCTGTATTTTTTGCGTATAACTCACCAGTACCGGGAACTGCAAAGGACATCAGCGCAGCCAGAGCTTTTGATTTTGGCTTTTCTGCATGAAGTATAGAAGAGCTTAACAATATGAGAATAAAGATGATGATTAAAAATTTATATTTCATTTTGTGATTCCAATCTTTACTAATTTGCTTTTCCCGCCAACCTTGACCATTGCGAAGTACACGCCAGATGAAACATTATCAATCGGCCACACATATTCATTATTGATATAAGCAGTAATTTGCTGCTCATCACTGAATAGAATGTCCGCAGCGAGGTTATAAATTTTTATCGAAGAAGCAGCATCATGATTTGAACGTATTCTTATTCTAACCTCTCCATATTCAGCCGGATTGGGATAGGTAAGGATCGTGAAGGTTGACGTCGAGTCAGGACTTCCATCTGAGAGGGTTGTTACACAAGCTGTTCTTTGAGGTCCGTTTTTATACCCGTTCCAATATACCTCGATAGGTGAGCTTGCTGACGGAGTGAATGAATACATCTGAACAAGAGAATCGGAGATAGGTAGATACAACATCGAGGATGATCCATTCTGAGAAATTGATGGAGATGCAAGAGCAAGACCATTCGCAAAACTATACATATCCTGAACTGCACAGTTGTTATCTATTGCCTGAGTCCAGTTCGAGGAAGTTGGAAGATAGAGTGAGATATTCTCAGCCAAATAATTCTGCCCGATAATTGGTGAAACGGTTGCCGAATATGATACATCATAAGGAGCAACAGGTGTTTTACTCAGAAATGAACCATTGGGCTGCAGGATGTAAATCCTGTCATCACTTGTGAATACCAGGTCATGTATCCCATCATTATTCACATCACCAAGAGAAATATTGGAGGGATTCGAGATGTGATAAGTGGCAGAATTAAAAATCTGAGTAATGATGCCATCTTCAAGAACATGTATAGTACCGGAATTATCCTGAATATATATTCGCTGCTCATGAACCAAATCTTCCATTAAGCTCTCAATAATAGGATAGTAATTGCCAATCTGAGTTATCAAAGAAAATTCTTCAAGCAGTGAAAGTGAGGTGTCAAAAATAGCAACTGTATTTTCATGTGTAAGTGCGACAAGCTCATTAATAATTGGATCAAAAGCGATCTTCTCAATATGAGTATTTTCTTGGGCAATGACCGATGGTGCGTTTTCATCAAATCGTACTTTCCTCAATCCAAAATCAGTTGGAACGATAATATCATTTTCTGAAATTTGAATTGGAGAATCGGTGATCCATCTATCAAGGGTGATACCGGAAGATGAAATAGGTGGGATGCTCATAATGTCGAAGCGAATGAAAGCAACTGAATCCTCCATGCATGCAATAATATATTTTTGCTGTGAATTTTCAAATAGCGTGAGTGGCTGGGTGATCGGCTTAGAAAAAGCAAAAGTGGGATCTCCAAATAGTTCTTCATTATCAAAGGACATCAATAAAGAGTCTGAAGCAATTACAAAAACATGAGTATTGAATATATCGTTTTTATAATGAACGAGTTCGTGAGCAGGATTGAATTTCTGAGTTGGTTTGTAGGATGCGATCTCACCATAGGTTTGATACTGAAAAGTGAAGGACATTTCAACACCGTAATTGCTGATGTTTGTAATTTCAAGCAGAGAATTTATGTAGTCATTGCTGAATGAGTTGGGTCTTGTCTTTGGTGAGAGTTTATAGTTATGGTATCTGTTTGTGTCGCCGGGAGTCCATGTGCCGGGTTTAGTTTGGAAAAATGGCTCGTAACAGGTGCCATAAGGGAAATAGGAATAGGGATTTCCAATGTCCTCGATACCGTCTGCTTCGATTAGTTTTATACCACGACGCGAGGATTTAGCGTTTACCATATTTGCATCAAAGCGGTTATACCATCCATCATCGACCTCGACAAGCTCATCATAAATAACATAATCATCAATGTGCCAGATGCATAATCCGCCATTGGTTTCAGCTTCAAGATGGATATCAGTAGTTGGAAGGAAATAATCAAATTCGTAATTAATAAGTTCAGTTACAGGATTCATCGGATAAAGAGGTACACGTCCTGTAATATCATCTACTTTGATAACCGGCGCACCTTGATTATCAAGCTCGACTTCGCGGTTCTCAATGAGGAAATATTCTTTATTATTTATAGGAATTTTAACGAATTGAGGATGCACAGCATCCGGGAGTTCTGCAGCAGAAACAGTGATGTCCGAAGGTGAATCAAGAGTAATAAATTTCCCAGATGCTTCGAACTCATCTCCCCAGATCAAAATACGTGACCACGCAGACGGAAGTGTCGGGAGCACTGCTTCAATTACGAGAGAATCAGGTGGAGTTTGCATAGTGTCTATCAGAACTGCGGAACCAAATCCACCGCTGTCCATGATATCCCAATACCCAACTGCTGGAAACATATTGGAAGTGTTATATAAATCCACAAAACCAAGTCCGTGACCGAATTCATGAAAAAATTCTGCATTAATAGAACCAAAACCATAGATGAAATGTTTATTTTTATAAAAGTCCTGAGAAATGGTTTCAGGAGAGTTAGCCCCTGCTTTTACGAAATAAGTGCTGTCATTGACTGCAATAGAATCATCTCTCAGACGGAAATAGCAGGAAGGAATATCGCTGGGAGTGTCCCAGAAAACATCGTGCTGCCAGTCCGAGCCGGCATGGATGATCATAATGTGATTATATTCTGAAAATATTATGTCGGGAGTATGCTCAAATTCAGTTGTATCAGCAGTAGTTATGGCATCCTTGAAATACTGGATGAGCCGGTCTGATTTTAAGTTGTGATCTTCTGTGTCTGGCCAATAATATGCCATCTGCTGAGGCATCTGATACGCAGTGTCAGCTTGATGAGGGAATAACTTAAAATGGAAATTTTTTTCCTGAAGAGGATTGAAGGTGTTCAGTTCGCCGAGACTTGCAGTCTGGTAGTAATACTGCATTGCCTTAACGGTCTGATGGAAGAAGGTTGAGTCATGGGGAGGAGAGCCGATAGTGCTTATCGAATCTAAAACTCCATCTATCTCGAAATAATCATATTCTCCAAAATCGAATTTGCCGTTTCCTGTTGTCTTCGGGTCATCATCAGGAATGAAATCCACGAGAATGACGAGTAAATTCACTCCTTCAAAACCATCTTTGGCTATACCGGTGAATTTGTCGGATAATCCATGAGTGTTGTAGATTTTCCGATGAACTTCGGGAGGAAGTTTTTGTAATTTTTCATACCTCTTCTGCATTTCCTGAGCCGGCAGCCGCTTGAATGTATAAGAGGAAGACTTGGCAGAAAGAAACAGAGGGATAGAGAGAAAGAGCAATGTATATATGAGATTTCTTGTTATTTTCATACGAGACGTTCCATTATTATTTCTACTCTGTGATGTAGAATCAATTTATTCTTTAATGTAGATTATACTTAGTTTAGAATGTAACACCTAATGAGAAGGTCTTATTATTAGTAGTCAGTTCACCTGCAGGTTGAAGAGCAAAGTCAAAATAGAGGTCTTTTCCTTTTGAGAATTCGTAACTGATACCGCCACCAAAAGAGACACCTTGAATATGACCCTCAACATCGTTCACATAACCGACACGAAGAGAAATAAGGTTGTAGTATTTATATTCGATACCAATATTCTCAATCATTGAATCAAGTTCATTGTTGAAGCCGTCATCACCCCAGGAGGTGAAAATACGTTTCCACAGCGGATCATTATTGACCATCATTTTATTGATATCACCGGTTACAGTGAGCTTATTGTATTTATCGTCGAAGATTCTATAGGAAATACCAAGTTTTAGATTAAGAGGCATGGGCTGTTTCGATTCTGTGTTTTGGTAGCTCATATCAGGACCGAAATTCTGAATATTTACACCAAAGTCGAGTTTGGGTATAAAGAAATTTTTCTTGAGAAGTCCAAGGTCAATAACAAAGGTGTAACCTATTCCTGCAGCATTCGGATTAACATCTTCGATAATTGGTGCCAGATTACTGATAATACCCTTGAGGTTGATACCAACACCAAGTTCGTCATTCAGCTTCGTTCCATAAGAACCGCCCACAGCAATATCATAACTATTAAAACTTCCACGATACACTCCGTCAGTGTCATAGGCTTCCTGTTCGCCATAGGTCATGTAGGTTATGTTCAGTCCAAGTGTTCCGATGCCTTCAAAATATTGCGAATATCCAAGGTATTCATAGTACATGTCAGGAATGACGTCACCAAACCAGTTTGAGTGCATAAGACCGAGTTCAGAGTTATCATGGAAGGCAAGTCCACCCGGATTCCACCATGATGCGAAACCGCCTTCTGCAATAGAAACATAGGATTGTCCCAAACCATTTGGGCGTGAGCCGGGGTCAATAAGAAGGAAAATACATGTTGCCTCTGAGCCCGCAAAAGCAAACTGAGTAAAAGTTACTGTAAAAATAACGATTAAAAGAAGCGAGATACTGAGTTTATTTTTTATTTTCATGATAAAAACTCCTTTTTATAATTTGATATTTATGGGAAAATACCTCAAAGCGTAGTACATTCGTGTGAGGGGCACGAGTTATGTTATTACCTAACAAATAAAAATATATGTTACTCCTTGTAATTTTTTTTCTGGTGCCGAAGGCCGGACTCGAACCGGCACGAACCGAGGTTCGCTGGATTTTGAGTCCAGTGCGTCTACCAATTTCGCCACTTCGGCATGGCTAAAAGCTAAGATGGGCATAATTGATGTCAATTTTTTTCTATCTATCCAATTCGTGGTCGATTGGTTTTAAAGTATCTTCTTCAGTGCCCGTTTTTGCTTTTATCAGTTCAAGTTTCAGTCGCAATAATGCAGCGGTTTCAGCATCGGTTTCATTCTGAATCATTATCTGATATATATACACAAGCTCCTTATTCAGACCAAGTTCTTCATATATCTGAGCCAGAAGTTGGTAATATTCATTTTTCTCTTCTTGCGGTGCAGCTTCAATAATATAATTAAGCGTGTCAATGGCTTGAAGGAATTGGTGATTCGCTACAAGTCCGTCAATGAATAGTTCATAAGAAACCGATTTCAGTTTTGAATTCGGGTAGCGATTTAGAAGGGCAATGGTAGTTTCAACGCTCTTTTCCCATTTGCTCTGTGTTTTATATACAATTGAAAGATTATAATACACAGAATCCAGCCACGTGGCATGAGGGTGGGTATCAATTAAAGATGTATACTCTTTTATTGCTTCATCATAGTTTTGTATGGTTACATAATAGTTTGCAAGCTCGAATTGAAGTTTTGGCATCTTTGAACTTTTCGGGTATTTTTTTATAAACTGGGTATATATCTCGGTAGGATCCTCATAAATTCCAAGATAATAATTACATTTTTCGATCTGCAGGAATGCATGATCCTTGTCCTTTAAAGGGCTATTGAAATATATGAAATGTGTATAATATAATTTCGCTTTTTCATAATCCTTTAAAGAAAAATAAATATTCCCGATCTCCATCAAAGACAGAATTCCGTAGTCATCCAATGTATAATCTTCATAATTTTTCTCAAATACGGAAATGGCTGTATTTAAGCTGTCCAGGGCGACATAGGATTTGCCGACAAAGTACATTGCTTCAGCAGCAAATAGCCCATCCGGATTGCCATGAACATAATCTTCTAAATCATGAATTGCTTGGTCATAAAGTTTATTATCAAAATGCAATTTTCCTGAAAAGAACACAAGCAGTGAATCGTGGGTTTGTGTAACTTTATCAACACTTGGAATTGACTCATACTGAGCATGAAGGCATGTTGCTATTATGAGCAAGAGCAGAAGGAATATGATTTTTTTCATGGATCTAATCAAGCTTAACAGAGACTATCTTTGAAACACCTTCTTCTTCCATTGTGATGCCATAAAGGTAGTCAACAGCTTCGATAGTTCTTTTATTATGTGTAATGATAAGGAATTGCGTATTGGTTGAAAATTTATTCACCAGTTTGAGAAATCTCCCTACGTTTGAATCATCGAGGGGTGCGTCGATCTCATCCAGAATACAAAATGGACTTGGCTTAACGAGGTAGATGGAGAAAAGAAGTGCGATCGCAGTAAGCGCTTTCTCTCCGCTTGATAACAGATTTATATTCGTGATCTTTTTCCCTTTTGGATTGGAGTAGATTTCAATTTTTGAATTAAGCGGATCTGACTGATTTTCCAGTTTGAGCACACCTTTGCCGCCATTAAAGATCTCTTTGTATATCGTATCAAAATTTTTCTGAATAATAGTGAAGGTTTTTATGAACATCTTTTCGGCAGTTTCATTGAGTTGGGAGATCGCTTCCTTGAGATTAGTTTTGGAATCAACCAGGTCTTTTCGCTGTTCATTAAGAAACTCCAATCGCTTCTTCTGAGTCTCATAATCATTGATTGCTGCGAGGTTTATGGGTCCTAGATTTTCGAGACGCTTTTCCTGTTTTTCTCTATTAGTTCTCAGCTCAGCCGGGACAAGCTCTTCATAATCTTCAGCTTTGTCGTGGGATAGGTCATGATGATAATGCTGTATAACATCCTCTTTCAGATGCTCGATCGTTAGCTTTGTCTCCTGAATTTTAAGCTCGATCTCGTTCTTATCATTGGAAAAAACTCCTTTCTTAAATTCGAGCTCATGCAGTTTCATCTTTAGAGTATCGAGTTCTTTTCTCAACTCGTGGAATTCGTTTTCAATGCTTACATTATTTTCTTTGAAAGTACTCAACTCATCCACTTTTTTCATGAATGAACTCTCAAGTTTTTCAGTTTCTTTCTGCAGATGTTCAATCTCATTTTTTAGAGGTTCGATAGAATTCTGTAAATTTTCGAGCTCCTGTTCGTTTGCAAGTGCAGTGTCCTTTATTCTAATAATATTCTGTTCTATATAGGCTATATCTTTTTCGAGTTTGGTAATTTCAATTTTTTGATCATTCACCAACCCCTCATAACGATACTGTTCTCTACGGGTTGTTTTCAGTGTTGCCTGAACAGATTCCAGCTTCTGTTGAAGGGCTTTCTCGTCTTCTTCAGGAATTTCATTGAGCTTCACATCAACTAATTTCAGCCCATTTATGATCTCGGTTTGCTGGGTCTCAATTTCTGCCAGTTGCTGCTTATTATCTTTTACCAATTCCTGAAAATTATCTCTCTGAACAGAAATATTGATGAGCTGTTTCTGTTCCTTTTCGAGAAGTACAGACGTATCGCTAAGTTGGTTATTTAGCATCTGAACTTTCTTTACAAGCTCGAATTTTTCTGATGATGTCTCCTCGATTGAGTGTGTTATTTGAGAGTGCTTTTCTTGTAAAGCGGCAATATTTTTATCAATATTTTGCAATTCTGCTTTACGGCTGAGAAGCCCTTTTGAAGAAGTCTCGATCCAGTGCGTGGTCACCACTCCACGGTTGGAGTATATCTCTCCATCTTTTGTGATAAAATTGAGGATGCTATCACTATTTTGATACTGATCAACAAGTGAGAGAGCAATATCTCGGTTCTCAACAATATAGTAATTTTCAAGTAGTTTCGGATGCACGATCTCGTTTTTGAAAGTAAGTATTTCTTCAAGAGGAATGGCATTTTCGATCTTTATGATCGCAGTATTTTTATTATTATTTGTATGCTTTATAATAAGCTGAGAGGTTAGCTTTTTCTCTTGCAAAAAGGAGATGATCTCCCGAATATCCTGCTCTTCACAAATTGCTGAAAGAAGGATATTTCTTAATGCCTGTTCAACGAGCCCGATAAACTCATCCTTCACTGAAATATTTTCTGCGAGAGTAGTAATGTTTGTATTTCCAAAATTTTCTAAAATTGCTTTTGTGCCATCAGAATATCCTGCGAAATTTTTCTCCCATTCTTTGAGTTGCTGTTTTTCGTTTTCGAGAGCTTTTATTTGGAGAAGAATATTATGAGATTCATCAAGCAGTTTTTGCTCTTTTGCTTTGATATTTTCAATGTTTTTCTCCTGAGCAAGTTTCTTTTCACGAAGTGTATGAAGCGATTGTGTACTTTGCTTTTGCTTCTCTTCATGCTCTTTTACGAGTTCGCAGAACTTTTCATATTTTGTGGTATAATCAGTAATTTTATTCTTGATACGGTCGATCTGTTCTGTGATGAGACGCTGGTGTGTTTCCAGCTCATTTTTTTCATTAAGTATTTTTTGTTTTTTGGACTGGAATTCATTTATTTTATGATAGATCTCATCATTTTCTTTATAAAGTTTACTGACATTTTCTTTGATCTCTGCGAGTTTTTTCTCGTATTTTTCAGTTTGCTCTTTTTGAAGAGTAAGGGATTCTTTTGTCTCTTCGAGTTTTTTGTATTCTTTTTCAAGAACATCTGAGCCGGATTCTTTTTGCAGTTTTATCGCTTTTATGCGCCCGTGAGAGTCCTCGAGTTTGTTTTTATTATTTGTGATCTGTTGTTTGTTTAGAAGGATCTGTTTTTCAAAAGAATTGATTGCATCTTCGATCTCACGCTGCTTTGCCTGCTCCTTTTTGAGCTTATCCTCGATTGTAAGAAGAGCTTGTTCTTTTTTTGTAGTTTCAGCTTCATATTGTGCGAATTCTTTGCTGTTTTGTGTGATCTTTTTTTCAAGATCGAGGAACTTCTCGTTCATCGGGGCAAGCTGCTTATGCATTTTGAAAAACTCGATTCCACCTAACTGTATCTTGATCATATTTATCTTATTGTTAAGATTTTGATATCGTTTTGCTTTTCCAACCTGATGTCGAAGTGAGCCAACCTGATATTTGACTTCAGAAATAATATCATCGAGCCGGATAAGGTCATTTTCCACGGAATTAAGTTTGTTTTCACATGTACGCTGGCTCTGGTTATACTTCATTATACCGGCAGCTTCTTCAAATAGATAGCGCTTGTCCTCATCCGAGCTGTTGAGCAGATCATCGATCATTTTCTGCTCTATGAAGGAATATGCTCTGCGTCCCATACCAGTGTCATAAAAGAGATTGAGAATGTCTTTCAGACGGCAAGATTGCTCGTTGATCATATATTCGCTTTCGCCGTCAGCATATAGTTTTCGCGTAACCTTAACCTCTTCATATTCAACAGGCAGGATCTTTTTGTCATTCTCAATAATGATAGAGACTTCTGTGAAACTGTGGGCACTTCGTTTTCTTGTACCTTTAAAAATAACATCACGCATGGTTCCACCGCGAAGTCTGCGTGCATTCTGTTCACCCAGTACCCAGTGAATCGCATCAGAAATGTTTGATTTTCCGCATCCATTAGGTCCGACAATACCTGTCAGTCCTTTTGAAAAACTAAATTTAATTGGCTCGCCAAATGATTTGAAGCCGACAATTTCAAGTTGAGATAATTTCAATGAAACTCCTTATCAAAAATTTAAAATCCTGTTTCCAGTCCAAAATGCACCGTGCCTTGCAAAGGATTTGTCCAGGTTCCGTCCTGATAGCCGATTCCGTAATCTATCTTGATAATACCGATCTTGCTTTTGAGACGAACTCCTAAACCAACACCGATCAGACTCTTATATTCTTCACAATAGCCATAATCCACAAATACAAAAGCACGTGAATCACGTGATAGCAGGTATCTGTATTCAAAACTGATGATACCGAATTTGGCAGCTATGAATTGGTTGTCAACAAATCCTCTTAAGCTTTCATAGCCCCCAAAGGAATACTTGTCATACGTTGAAAGGGTATCATTTTTGGTAAAGATGAGTTTGGTGAGACCTTTTATATAAAAAACATTATAATAATTTAAGGGTATCACGACTTCCAATTCCTCAGAAACGAGCTGATCATAAGATTTTTTCGAGCGCCAACGGATCGTGTAATTCGTTGTATTTTTATATCCTTTTCTCGGATTGGTCGGATAATCGAGTTTGTTGATCTCAACTATTGCCCCCACTCCATTTCTGTCTATGCTGAGCGTATCTTCAAGCGAGCTGCTGTAGGTATATTGGAGTCCTATTTTGGTATAATTTTTCATAGTAAAGAAGGATGCGATCTGAAGATCGGTATTTACGTATGTTGTATCCACAGTTTTTCTTCGGAGGGAGCCCTCTGCTGAGATCTGTTGAGCAAGAATAAAGGGCTCGCGGTAGGATATATAAAATTCTGATGATTTTGAAGTGAGCTTATTCCATTTGAACTGTACTTCTCTGTCAGTCCCGAGAATATTGAGGAAGGAAAAATCAATAAATCCGGTTAAACGTTCTGCAAATGGGATATCCTTTTTTGAAGAAGCCAGCCCGAGCACACCCTGGAAATGACTCATGCTTTTCTCTTTAATAGTGACCATTATTTGCCAGTTATTCAAAGGCACTATTTCAACCGATTCGATATATTTTTTATGAAGCAGATTCTGCTTTGCATGCTCTATCTTTCTGGAATCATATATCTCATTCTCCTGAAAGTTCAGGAGAAGTTCGAGGGTTTTTTCTTTTGTAACCGTATTTCCTGCAAAGATAATATCCGAAATACGCACCAGTTCGTTTTCTTGAACATTGTAACTTAGAAAAAATGAATTCTCTACAATCCTCATGCTGTCGAGAGTGATCTTGCAGAACGGGTAGCCCTTTTCGGAATAGGCAGTGGTTATCATCTTTATATCACTATTTGCTTTTTGAATGGAGAATGGAGAATTCTTATGCATCGAAAGAAAGCTTCTCAATTTTTCTTGTGAGAAATATTTATTTCCTTTAAATGTGATGTCTGCAACAAGAAGTCTTTGCCCTTCATCAATAGCGATAGTTATCGAAACACCTTTTCCGTCATCGGATGGTATTACTTCCGGAGTAGAGATCTTCGTCAGATAGAATCCGCGTGAGAAATAAAGTTGAAGTACGTTTTCAATGTTACGGTTCAATTTTTCATAGGAGAATTCTTCGCCAGTTTTGATGGCAAGGGTTTGGATGATCTCGGCATTGGTGAAATGGGAATTGCCTGAGATTTCGATTGTTTTAATGGTTAATTCGTTTGCGAATAGGATGGATTCCACAAATATAAGGCATAAGGATAAAATGATTATAAAAGATATTGTTTTGCGTATTTTTCTTTCCATAAAAAATTTAACCATTCCTCGCAACAAAAAATAATGGAAAGAGTATGTGAAGAGGAGTATTCATCACTGTTTTAGCTTTTCCTGTTAACATGTTGAAAATATCAAAAACCAATGTCATTCCCGACCTGATCGGGAATCCAGTATTTTCATTAGATAATGATGCAATGAGTGTTTTTATTTGTATGATATGAATTTCCATCTTCATTATTCAAACCATTCTTTAGATAGGTCTTTCCATTCAGGATTTTCTTTCTCGATCAATGCAAGTTTCCATTTTCTATTCCATTTCTTCAATTGCTTTTCTCTT
>Ga0209834_10000397_pt1 | contig 26842 bp, 30 predicted proteins | sample Mar14236cmmetaG_FD_184134 | JGI IMG/M metagenome (GOLD analysis project Ga0209834, IMG submission 184134) | Marine hydrothermal vent microbial communities from Guaymas Basin, Gulf of California to study Microbial Dark Matter (Phase II) - Marker... ...
GTAGTAGCTCACCTCGCGCAGGAACTCGTAGGTGGGGTTCAGGTCGTAGGTCGGGCCGAGCTCGTAACCGACACCACCGACGACACCGCCGTGGGCCGTCTGAGTTAAGTAAGCGTGACCATACTTGAAGGAGATGACCATCGGCTTTATGGAGCCCTTCTTTATGGGCTGGGTTATGACCGCCTGGTGCTTGTAGGGCTCTATCGGAATCTTCACGCCTATTCCCGCCATGGCGTTGATGAGCTTGGCCCAGGCGTTGGTGGCGTTGATGACGATGCCGGTTTTGATCGTGCCCCTGGTGGTTTTCAGGCCCTTAATCTCGCCGTTCTTGATTATGAAGTCCTCGACCTCGGTGTACTCCACCAGCTTTGCCCCAAACTCCTCGGCGTGGAGCGTGAACTTGGCCGTCGAGTGGAACGGGTCTGCCTTTCCGTCGGTTGGGTTCCATGAGGCGGCTATGACCTCACTTGTGTCGAGGAGAGGGACTATCTCCTTTGCCTCCTCGGGGGTTATGAGCCTCGTTGGGACGCTGAACCTGTTCTGTATTGCGATGTTGCGCTTGAAGGTCTCAACCTCCTCGTCGTCGTAGAGCAGGAAGAGGTAGCCGGTCTGCTCAAAGGGGAAGCCGTACTCTTCGCTGTATTTCTTCCACAGCTCGACGGAGCGCTTCATGACCTGGACGTTCGCCTCGTCGTTGAACTGCTGCCTTATACCGGTTCCACAGCGGAAGGTCGAACCGGAGCCGATGAAGCGCTTTTCTATCACGGTAACCTCCTCACCTCGCTTGGCGAGCTCGTGCGCTATCGTGACGCCGATAATTCCTCCACCGATGACAGTTATCTCGCTCTTTTCAGGAAGCTTCCTCGTCGGCATCTTCAATCCCTCCCGGCGGTAACCTTCATTTTCACGTTCTTAATCGGGGGCCTCGCAACGGGAATGTCGAGCTTGTCCATTGGCGTCCCGCTCCGCTGTGATGTCAGCAGGGCACCGTTGAAGAGGCAGAAGCGGCCCTGGCAGAAGCCCATCGCGAGGTGCGTCAGGCGCTTGATTATCTGGAGGTCGGTTATGCCGCTCTTCACGACGTCGTCGACCTTCTTTAGCGTGACACCACAGCCGCATATCTGGACGTCCTCTCCCCCCATCTCATCGAGCGGGAGATGCGGAAGGGGCCTCGCCACGGGTTCGTAGTCCTTCAGCCTCTCCTCGTAGACGCACGGTTCCGCCTCAAAGCTGAACTCCTGGAGGAGATACGCCCCAACGAGCCTTCCTTCAAGGTAGTTAGCGTAGTGGGGCTTTATTGAAACGGCGCTTCCAGCGACGTATATTCCATCGCGTATCCTGTGCTGGGAGTCGAGAACCGGCATGTAGTAGCCGCGCTTGAACCTCAGCTTCCCGCCGGCCTGAGTCACGGGGTTGATGTCTGGAATCCTTCCATCGGCCATTATAACCGCATCTACTTCGTAGGTGTTGCCGTTCCAGTCAATGAGGCGCTCAACCCTGTCGTCTCCTTCCACGCGCTTGGGGTTCGGCACCACAACGTACTCGATTCCCCAGCGGTCGAGCTCGGCCGTTATCTCCTCCGGAAACGCGCCGACGACGGCAACCCTCTTCCCTGGAGCGACCCCCCAGACGTTGATGACCTCAAGGGCATCGCTCCTTCTGAAGACGCCGGGGTAGTCGTTGTTCTCAAAGAGCATTATTGCGTCAACTGCCCCTGTCGCCAGAACGACGCGCTTGGCCATTATCTCGATGAGCTGGTCGTTCCTAACTGCAGGGACGAGAAAGTATTCGCCCTTGTCAAAAACGCCGAGTGCAGTTGTCCCAAGGAAAACGCGGGTGTTCTCGGGGAGCTCAGTAAGCTCCTTCAGGGCCTCTTTCGGGTCGCCAAAGCCCTCCTGCTCAACGCTCTTGAGCTTCAAGTCACCGCCGAGCCAGCCCTTTTCCTCAATCAGTGCCGTGGTAAGCTTGCCCCCGATTTCCTTGATGACGCCCAAACCAGCGGGGCCGGCACCGATGACTGCGACATCAACAACGTACTGGAGGACGGGCTTTCCTTCATCTATTTCAACCTGCTCCTGGAAATCGGCGTAGGTCTGCCTCTCTATCCTCATTCCGTCCGTTACCTTGAGCTTCCTTCCATTGATGTTCCTTACTCCGCTAACCGTGACTGGGAGTGGCCCAAATGTGAAGGCACCCCTGTGCCTCCCTTCGCTACTCGTCGTGAGCCAGTAAACGCCGTTTGCGAGCATTGCAACATGGAACTTTTCTCCCTCGTAGGCCTCCAGGGGTTTACCCTCAAAATAGATTGTAACCCTCTTGGATGGGTCTTTCTCGGTAAGGTCGAGCGGTCTCATGCGTTCCACCCCAAAAAATTTGACGTGCGCACATACATGGACGTTGATGTTTATAAACGTTAGGTTGCTGAACAATGGTTTAAAACCTTTGGTTTAATAATAATGAGGCACAGAGGCAGGATTAATTGGGGGAATGATAAAGAGCAAAAGGACGAAAAAGTATGAAAATCAAGCCGTTCCCTTTGTCAAAACGAACTCTGCGACGTTCTCCACCTGGCTCTTGGCCCTTGTTTCTGTGATGCTCTTCTTGCCGGCTCCCTCGATGGGGACCTTCTTGAATATCTCTTCGTGGAGCTTGACGGCATCTTCTGGGGGCTTGGTAAGGAGGCTGACGATTATGATTACGAAGAGCGTTATGAAGAAGTTGATGAAGAACACTGGAACGTCCTGGAACCAGCCGCCTATCGTTCCCCAGATACCCGGTGCGTCCTTGGTGAAGGCCCAGCCGTAAATCTTTGCCTCAAAAATGACCTCGCTGAGGAGACCGTAGGCCATGCCGGCTATTCCGCCCTCCTTCGTAACGCGCTTCCACCACAGGCTCAGAGTGAGTATCGGGCCAAAGCCAACGGCAAGTCCACCCCAGGCGGTTGCGACCATCTGGTAGATTATTCCCGGCCCGGTGATGGCGAACCAGAGACCGATAACTGCAACGCCGGCAACCACGAGCCTCGATAGGTTCACCATCTGCTTCTTACCCAGCTCTTTGCCGAGAACCTTGTGGTAGAAGTCCCTCGCTATTGCGGAGGAAGCCACGAGAAGCTGAGAATCCGCGGTGCTCATGACGGCCGAGATTATACCCGCTATGACGAAACCGGCAACCCAGCTCGGCATGAGTTCAACGGCCATGGCCGGGATGATACGCTCCGGGTCGCTGACGTTGAGCATGCCCGCCTGGTAAAGTGCGAAGCCTAGGAAGCCTGCGAAGAAGGCCCCCCATAGGACGATGGTTGTCCAGATGCCGCTGATGAAGATACCCGGCCTCCTGAGCTTTCTCGGGTCCTCAACGCTCATGTAGCGAGTGACTATGTGGGGCTGTCCGAGGTAGCCGACTATCCATGAGGCATAGCCGATGGCGAAGATTATCGCGGCCCAGCCGGTTGCTCCCCCGAATGGGTGAAGCTTTGTCGGGTCGGCGTTGCCTATTACCTCCGTCGCTTTATCAAAACCGCCTATCTTGGAGAGCGCAAGGATTGGGACTATTACCAGGGTCAACAACATGAAGAGGGCCTGCACGACGTCCGTCCAGACGACGGCGAAGAATCCTCCGGTGATAACGTAGGCGGTGAGGATTATTACCGTTATGATTATTCCAGTGTTCACGCTTACACCAAAGCCCTCCGCGAACGTCTTTCCTCCGGCCGTGAACTGGGCTGCCACATAAGCCGTCATGAAGATAACGATTATCAGCGCACTCAGGATTCTAATCAGCTTGGTGTCGTCCTTTAGCCTGGCCTCCAGGTAGTCGGGAACGGTTATTGCCCTGAATTTACCCGCGTACATTCTAAGCCTCGGCCCTATGAGAACATAATCCGCGAGGGTGCCAAAGAGACAGCCAATACCTGCCCAGAAGGCACCGAGGCCCGCTTTAAAGGCGCTTCCGGGGTAGCCGAGCATCAGCCATCCTGAGAAGTCACTGGCCTTGTCGGATAGGGTCGCGGCCAGGACATGAACCTTCCTTCCGCCGACGAAGTACTGGTCTTCGGTCTTGGTGTATTTGTTGGCCCACCAGCCTATATAGGCGAGCAGGCCGAGGTAAACCAGAAAACCAAGAAGAATACCGTCGTTCATGCCTTACCCTCCTTCTTGAGCTCTTCAATGAGGTCTTCGTCGTAGGCCAGGATCTCCTCGTCCACGTAGTATTCCTTGCCTGTTATTCTGTCCCAAAAGCCGTAGAGAAGCATCGTGGCTATTCCCAAAAGGGTTGGAACAAACAGCAACGCCCATCCACTGGAGTTGAGTCCCATATTAAACCCTCCATGGCTATATGTGCTGACCGATGGCCAGCGTTGTATGTTGTTGCCAAAAAGTTATAAACTTATTGTTTGAAACTATGTGTTGAAAAATCTGGGAAGTCTGGAGAGTAGTTCAAATCGTTGCGGTGTTGGTCATGAAAACTGTAAAGGTCATGAGGCCAATATTCAATCCCGAAATGGAATCGAGCTTTGTTTTGTATCCTTACCAGGTATACCACCTCAAGCTTTACTATAAGAGGCTCGGAATGAAGGACAGAGTTGTGGATTACTTCGCCTACGTTGACCTCTACCGCCTCGGTGCCGAGAGGGGAGACGGCTTCATAGAACTCCAGGAGTGGGAAGTTGAGGAGAAAAAAGTAATGGAACCCCTCGTGGGTGAAGAGGAAGCCAGGATGAAGGCCTTTGAGAGCGCAATAACGTGGGGGAACTCGAGGGTTGTCTCCTGGTGGCTTCCCAGGATTGAAATCGTTAGGGAAGAACGGGCGTACAAGGTCTTCTGGCTCTACGAGAAGGATGGCGAGACGCTGATAATGGACAGCCTCGACGGGAAGGAGTACAGCTTAAACGCGATGACAGGGAAGAGCGGGAGAAAGTGCCGGGGGCCGTTCTGCCGCTAACGGGCATGAATCTCCACTATATCCCCGTCTTCAAGCACGTGGTCGGCACCAACGCGCTGACCCGGGAACTTCACGCTCTTGCCCCAGACCCTGGCGTAGCGGAAGTTCTTGGCGAAGTCCTTGTGAATTCTTTCTGCCAGATCCATAACGGTTGAGCCCTTCTTCAGCGGCACGGGCGGGTATGCAGGCTCTTCGCCCGGGCTCTTGGTGAAGACGCGGATGATTCCGGCCAGCTCGTAGAGCTCGTCCTTCAGCTTGTCGAGGTTTATCTTCCTCCTCGCCGAGACGGGGACTATCTTGAACCTGTCCCCGTAGGCCTCAACGAGCCTCTCGTAGTTCTCCCTGCTCCCCGGGGCGTCGCCCTTGTTGGCGATGATTATGGCCCTCTTCCAGACGAGGCTCTCGTCGAGGGCATCGGCGAACTCCTCGAGCGTTACCGGCTCCTTGACGGTTATTTCAGCCGAGTGGATGCGCTCCTCTCTGAGCATCTTCATGACTTCCTGGATGTCACCCTTGATGTTCTCCTGGCCGTTGATAACGATTCCGCCCATAGCGGTCTTCTTTATCTCCACCCTCGGGCGCCGCTTGTTCAGCTTTATTCCGGCCCTCTCAAACTCATTGAGGAGGATTTCCAGCTGTTTGAGGGGGTCCTGAGAGAGGTCAACCACGATGGCAACGGCGTCGGCGTTCCTGATGACGCTGAGGAGCTGCGGCCCCATGCCCTTTCCAAGGGCGGCGCCCTCAACGAGGCCCGGAACCTCGACAAGCTGTATCTGGACGTCTTTGTGGTGCAGCATCCCTGGGATGGGCTCGACGGTTGTGAAGGCGTAGTCCGCAACGTCGGCCTCGACGTTTGTGAGCGTCTTCATGAGTGAGCTCTTTCCTACGTTCGGGAGGCCAGCGAGGGCTATCTGTGCCGCGCCCTCTTTTCTAACGCTCAGAGACGGGCCGCCACCGCCTTTGCGCATCTGCCTCTGCTTCTCCAGCTCCTTCCTCAGCTCGGCGAGCTTTCGCTTTATCTGGAGTCTGAGCTTTTCCGTTCCCTTATGCTTGGGGACGGTGGCGTACATCTTCTCAAGGGCGCGGATCTTCTCCGGAATAGTCTTGGCGTTCCTGTACTCCTCTTCCGCCGCGAGATACTCCGCTGTGACGTTCGTTGGCATCGCTGACCCTCCCAGAACTTCTAGAGGTAAAAGGTCGGAGGCGTTTTATAAAAGTATGGTTTCCTAGAATCGGCAAATTTATATAGCCTCTCGAAAATTTTTTACTGGCGGTGATGCTCATGCGAATGGGTTTGGACGAAATTGACAGGAAAATCCTTTCCATCCTCCAAAAGAACAGCAGAACGCCCCTGAGGGAAATCTCCAAGGAGGTCGGGCTGGCCGAGTCGACGATCTACGAGAGGATCAAGAAGCTGAAGGACAGGGGTGTAATAAAGAGGTTCACGGTCATACTTGACCCCGAATCCCTTGGTTTCCATATCCTGGCGTTCATTCTCATAAAATCCAAGGCGGGCATGTACTCCCACGTCGCCAATGAGCTCAGGAAATACCCCCAGATCGTGGAGATATACGAGACCACCGGCGACTACGACATGCTGGTCAAAATCAGAACCAGCGGGAGCGACGAGCTCAACGAGTTCCTCGACACCATTGGGGAGATCGACGGCGTCGTGGCGACCCACACCATGGTCGTCCTCAAGATACACAAGGAGACCACGGAGCTCCCCCTCTGAGACTCATTTTTGTCCAGAAAGGGTTATAAGTATCCCGTTTCTATTTCTCTCTAAGCGTTTGGATGGAGGTGTTTTGGATGAAGGTGCTGTTTTTGACCGCTGACGGTTTTGAAGACCTGGAGCTGATATACCCGCTCCACAGGATAAAGGAGGAAGGCCACGAGGTCTACGTCGCCAGCTTTCAGAGGGGCAAGATAACCGGAAAGCACGGCTATTCCGTGGACGTTGATCTCGCCTTTGAGGAAGTCGATCCCGAAGAGTTCGACGCCCTCGTTCTGCCCGGGGGAAAGGCGCCGGAGATTGTCAGGCTCAACGAGAAGGCCGTCGAGATAACGAGGAAGATGTTCGAGGCCGGAAAACCCGTTGCGAGCATATGCCACGGCCCGCAGATACTCATCTCCGCCGGCGTACTCAGGGGCAGGAAGGGAACGAGCACGATAACCATCAGGGACGACGTGATAAACGCCGGCGCCGAGTGGGTGAACGAAGAGGTTGTCGTTGACGGCAACTGGGTGAGCTCAAGGCACCCCGGCGACCTCTACGCCTGGATGAGGGAGTTCGTTAAGCTCCTCCGCTGACTCCCAACTTTTCGTTATAGCTTCGGTTATGAAGTATGTGACTTTGTTCTCAAGGGAAAAGTGCAACCCATCTAGGGCGTAAACCTTATACGGAGTAGTGAATATATTTTCATTGGTGCGACGCATGAAGCGAAGGGGAGGTCTCCTGGGGGTAGCGCTCAGTGTCGCCCTCGTGGCCTTTCTAATTGGTGCAACTCTCACCGCCCTGGCCCTCAGGGGAGATGTCCACATAAGCGGGATAACTCCGAAGAAAGTAGCCGGGAAGCTCGTGGAAGCTGGCAGGTTCAACGCCGGCGCAATAGTGGTGGAGAACGTGGTCGGAAACGTTCGCATTGTCGAATCGAACGTCAGCGGGGTGGTGCTCAGGAGCAACATTCCGCTCAACACCAGTTACAGGGACGGCCTCCTGACCGTTTACTGCCCCAAAAAGAAGACTCTCCTGGGAGAACATAACGTGTGCTCCGAATACAGGAACGGGACGGTGGTTATCGAGGTCGGTGCTTCCCTCGCAGACGTATGGTTCCGCGAAGTGGTTGGGGACGTTGAGATTGATGCTGCCGCCACTAGGATCCTTGCCGAGGACGTGGTGGGAGACATCGCTGCAGCTCCTGCGGCGGAGTACCAGCTTGAGGACATAGTGGGCGACGTCTCGATAGTGGCCGGAGACGACGTCGTTATCCAGGACGTAGTCGGTGACGTAACCATCACCGTCCCCAAGGGCTTCTCGGTCCATCTCAGCACCGATGACATCGTTGGCGACGTCAGGAACTTTCACTCCGGTGAGGGCATGCCGATCCTCATCACCGTCTTGGACGTGGTCGGAGACGTTACGGTAGGGGAATGACTTTTAAGCCCTCATGACTTTCTATTCTTTGGTGAGTTATATGACAAGAAAACTCGTGAGATCACGTCGGAACAGGGTCTTTCTCGGGGTTATCGGGGGCATGGCCGAGTACCTCGATGTGGACCCTGTGCTCCTCAGGATTATATTTGTCGTCCTGCTGGTGGTCAACCCCCCCACAATGATTCTGCTGTACTTCCTGCTTGCCCTCATCATGCCAGATGAAGAGGGCGAGGAGAAGCCCCTCGGGGAGAGGCTCAGCGAGCTGGCGGAAGAGAGCGGGAAGAAGACTAACGAAATTCTTTCGGACAACAATACCAAAACCCTCGCGATAATACTGATAGTACTCGGCGCGGTCCTTGTGGCAAAGCCCTTCTTTCCGCTGATAGTCGGCCCAGTGGGAGGGACGACGCTCCTGGCAGTTGTGCTCCTCGTCATAGGCATAATACTCTTCTTGGAGGGTGATTGAAGTGAGGACACTCGGACTAATTTTCGTTTTCCTCGGGCTCGTCCTCCTGCTGAGGGAGTTCAACCCTGCTTTCGTAGCCTGGCTCCAGCCCTACGAGGGGGCAATAAGGGACGCCTTCTGGGGCGTTACGCTGATAGCCTTCGGCCTCTACATACTGACGAAGAGAACCGCGAGAAAGGTTGTGCTGGCACTCTACCTCATCTACCTGCTCCTGTATCTGGTGGTGTGAATGGAGCGGTGGAGGATAGTCCGCGCCTTCACCCTCGGCCCCCTCATCGAGGCCGCCGTCCCAAAGCCCGGCAACGTAAACCGCTTCAGGGACTTCGAGGACCTGACGTTTTACCACTTCCTATTCGCGGACACTGCCGTCACGGGGGTTTACTACGAGGCCGTGAAGACCGCGGAGCTTCTGAAGAAGGGCATCCTCGAGCCCCGGGAGGCTGGACTGGGGGAGCTGATAAAGCGGGCGGTCCAGGCATCGCGCGAGGCCCAGGACGCCAACCCCAACTTTGGCATCGTTGCCCTCTCAATCCCGCTCATGATGGGGATGGCGATTGGGAGGAACATGCTTGACGCGAGGAAGAAAGCGAGGCTGCTGATAGAGGAATCGACGGTCAGGGACACGATGGAGTTCTACCAGGCGATAAGGATAGCCAACCCCAAGGGAATCCCGAGTGGCGTCAAGTACGACGTCTATTCCGACGACTCCTTCAGGGAGCTCTTCCAGGATGAGATAAACCTGGCGAGGCTGGCCGAGATGAGCTGTGAGAGGGAGATGATATTCTGCGAGTGGCTCAATGAGTACGAGCTGAGCTATTCAACATTTGGAAGGCTCTACGAGCTGATAAAAGAGCTCCCGCTGGAAGATGCTGTGGTGAGGGCCTTCGTTGAGTTGCTCGCGAGCAACCTCGACACGCTCATCATAAGAAAAGCCGGCATGGAAGAGGCAGAGCTCGTCCGGGAGAAGGCGGAGAAGGTTCTCGGCGGGGAACTCAACGTTGAGGAGTTTGATGCCTTTATGCGGGAGAAGGGCGACCTGAGGAACCCGGGAAGCCTGGCTGACATCATGGCAGTCTCGCTCAGCCTGCTCGCTCTCAGGGGGCTGAGGATAGAATTGAGAAATGGAAAGGTCTGGGGAGTTATAGGACGGCCTTGAAGCGCTTTGCCCCTCCGGGGCCGAGTCCGAGAGCCTTGCTGTCTATAACTACCGCGTCCCCTTCGAGCTCATCCAGAACCCTGACCTTCAGCCCGGAAAGCTCGAGGACTTCCTCCTCGTCGCCGAACTCCTCGTTCACCTGCTCTTTTATGAACTCGTAGGCCTGTTTTCCGACGAGCACAACATCAGGTTCGTATCCGTCGAGCTTTAGCTCGTTGGCCTTCTCCTCCACGGCGCTCAGAACACGGATGAGGTCACCTCTCATGGCTTACACCAAAAAAAGTTGGAAATGGAGCTTAAAAGTCTTCCTCAGAGGCCGAAAGCGCCTTTTATGCCGTTTATAATCATCTGAACGGCCATTGAGGTGAGTATCAGACCCATCATCCTCGTCATGACCTTGATTCCGACCCTGCCGAGTTTGGCCTTGATTCTGTTGGCCGAGCACAGGACGAGCAATACCGTGAGACCTATTGCAACTATGCTGGCTATTACCGTCACTTTCTCCGGGAGGCTGGTGCTCTTGGCGGTGTAGAGCATCACGGTCGTTATCGCACCTGGACCGGATATGAGCGGGATGGCGAGGGGGATTATGGCGACCTCTTCCAGTGTAACAACTTCCTCGCTGAACTCTTCGGTCTCTTCCTGGCTTATCTTGATTGTGGAGAGTTTTCCTGAGAGCATTTCCATTGCCATCCTGAAGAGGAGAATGCCGCCTGCTATGGCGAAGGCGTCCGTGCTGGAGCCGAAGAACTTGAATATCCACTGGCCAATCAGGGCGAAGGTTATGAGTGTTACCACTACCGTTATGGCGGTTTTCTTTGCTATCTCGCGTCTCTGGCTCCTGGAGAGGTCATGGGTGACACTGAGGAATACTGGAACCGCTCCAACGGGGTTCGTTATCGCAAAAAGACCTGTGTAGAGTATGAGGAAGTGTTTGATAAGCTCTATCACCTTACCACCCTCGGGGGCTGAAAAAAAGGAGTTAAAAAGCTAACCTTTGATTATCTCGAAGGAGTACGTAACCTCCGCCCCACTGAGCTTCACGTGTGCGCTGGCCGAGCAGTATTTGTCCTGGCTCAGCTCTATTGCCCGTTTGGCCTTCTCTTCCTTCACGTTGCCGTAGATTTTGTAGTGAAGGTGGACCTTATGGTATATCTTGGGGTGCTCCTCTCTCCTTTCGCCGCTGATTTCGACTTCCAGTCCCTCAATCGGCTCGCGCATCTTCTGGAGTATCATAACGATGTCGTAGGCGGTGCAGCCGGCGACGCTCAGAAGGAGGAGCTTCATGGGGCTTATACCACCCTCTCCGAGAATAATTGAGCACTTGTCGCCCTCTATTCTTCCGATGAACTGGTAGTCCTTGAACCACTCCACCCTGCCTTTGATCTCGTCTGCCATATTTTTCACCCATGAAAGTGAACGCAATCCATTTTAAGGCCTTTTCGTAGGCACAAATATGTATATACGGCCCTTTGACCCGTGGAAGGCAAAGCTGTGCACCTGCCCGTTCAAGTACTCTCTGAACGTCTACACCGGCTGCGACCACGCGTGCGTTTACTGCTACATAACGGGCTACATCCCCCACGCCTTTCGTGTGAGAACGAAGGAAGGACTCCTGCCGAAGCTTGAGAAAGAACTGAGGAAGTTCGACCGGCGCTACATAATAGCGCTCTCCTACTCCTCGGATCCCTATCCGACCGTGGAGCGCGAGCTGGGAATAACCCGGAAGGTTCTTGAGCTTTTCAAGCGCTATGACATCCGCTGTCTGCTTCTGACCAAGTCCGACATATTTGAGAGGGACCTGGACGTCCTGCGTGAGCTGAAGTGTGCCGTCGGGATAACCGTGACCACCGTGGACGGGCGGAAGGCCAGACTCCTGGAGCCCAACGCACCCGCACCTAAAGACCGGATCAAAGCGCTGAAAAAGGCCAAACGCGAGGGGATCCCTGTTTATGCCCGCATCGACCCGATAATCCCGTTTTACACCTGGGATGACTTTGACGAAACGCTTGACGCGCTGAACTTTGTTGACCATATAACCGTTTCAACCCTCAAGCTAAGGCCCGACTCAAAGAGGAGGATGTCTGCAAAATTTCCCGGGCTAATGGAAAAGCTTTGGCCCCTCTATGAGCGTGGGGAGAGGATAGGGGGCTACTACTACCTGCCCCGCGAGCTGAGGTTTGAAATTCTAAGAGAGGCGGAGGGAAAAGTAACCGAAAAGGGCATCACATTTGGTTCGTGTCGGGAAGGTTATCGCTCTCATCCCAGCTGTGATGGCTCCCATCTGGTTCCTCTGTGATGGCCTGGGCTTCCTCCTCTGTTTTCGCATCCTCGAGCTTTTCCCTGAGCTCTGCTTCTATTTCAATCCTCTCAAGCTCGAGCCTCTTTGCCCGGTATTCGGCTGCGGCCCTTACTAAGGCCTCGTACAACCTGTCCATCTCCGGGAGGTACTCCGGCTGCCACTGGACTCCCAGGATTAAGCCCTCTGCGTCCTCTGTGCTTTCTATTGCCTCTATCAGCCCATCGACCGCGTACGCTACGGGCCTGATTCCCTCGCCGACCCTCTTGATGGCCTGGTGGTGAAAGCTGTTGACACGCAGGTAGACTTCGTTGGTGCTCTCTATGTCCAGTCCGTCCTTGAGAATCTCGTAGAGCTTTGAGTTCATCTTAATTCTGACTCCGTGGACGCGCTGGCTTGGCCCAATGAGCTTAAGCTCCCAGTCGTGCTTTATCGCCTTGGGTATCTCGCTGAGGTCCTGGTAGAGGGTACCTCCCAGGGCAACGTTTATGACCTGCATGCCCCTGCAGATGCCGAGTATTGGAACGCCCTTCTCGGCGGCCTTTCTCACGAGGCTTATCTCAAACTCGTCGCGCTCAACATCGACGTACTTAATGGCGCTGGAGGGGTCCTCCCCGTAGAAGTGGGGGTGAACGTCGGGCCCCTCTATGAGGAGTATGCCGTCAACGTGTTCCAGAACCTCGTCCGGTGAAGCGTCCGTGTGAAAAACTGCGGGGATTCCACCTGCCGCCGCAACCTTCTCAATGTGAGTTTTGTCCAGAAACAACCTGTTTCTTGAATGGTCAATCTGACCGATTATGCCGATCAGCGGTTTCATGACTATCACCTGACTGGAGTTCTGAGAAGAGGATAAAAAACTTTGCAAAATGGAAGAGGAGAAGAATTATCAGCCCTTAAGGGCCTTCATTTCTTCTTCTATGGTCTCGGCAAGCCTCTTGACGCCCTCGCGTATCTTCTCCTCTGGCACGTAGGTGAAGTTCAGGCGCATCGTGTTCTTGACGTCGCGGTGGGCGAAGAACGCCTCTCCCGGAACGTAGGCGACGCCCTTTGCAACGGCCTTCTCCATCATGAGCTTGGTGTCGATGCCTTCCGGCAGGGTGACCCAGATGAACATTCCTCCGTCCGGCTTGGTCCACTTGACGCCCTCTGGCATGTACTCCTCGAGTGCCTCGAGCATAGCGTCCCTGCGCGGCTTGTAGAACTCTATGACCTTCGGAATGTGCTCGTCGAGATAGCCGTCGGCGACGTACTTCCAGGCTATGACCTGTCCGAACGGGTTGGCACAGAGGTCAACGGCCTGCTTGGCTATCTCAAGCTTCCTGATGAAGTGCGGGTGGGCCGCTATCCATCCAATCCTGAAGCCTGGGGCGAATATCTTTGAGAACGTTCCGAGGTAGAGAACCCTTCCCTCGTCGTCGAAGTGCTTGATCGGCGGGATGGGCTCGCCGGAGTAGCGGAGCTCGCTGTACGGGCCGTCCTCGACGATGAGGAAGTCGTACTCCTTGGCCAGTTCGAGGAGGTGCTTTCTCCTCTCCAGGCTCATGGTAACTCCTGCTGGGTTCTGGAAAGTTGAGACGGTGTAAACGAACTTAACCTTCTTGCCCTCGGCCTTGAGCTTTTTCAGCTTCTCTTCGAGGACGTCAACCCTCATTCCGTCGTCGTCCATCTCGATGCTGACGAATTCTGGTTCGTAGTACTTGAAAGCGTTGAGTGCCGCGAGGTAGGTCGGACCCTCAACGACAACTATGTCGCCGGGGTTTATGAAGACCCTTCCGATGAGGTCGAGGGCCTGCTGGCTACCGGCGACTATCATTACCTCGACATCGCCGGCCGGGATGCCGTAGCGCTTTTCCATCCACTCTGCGAGGGTGAGGCGAAGCGGGGTAAATCCAGTGGTGGTACCGTACTGGAGCGCCTTGTCGGCGTGGTTGGTGAGAACATCCTCGGTTATCTTCTTAATAATCTCAACCGGGAACGTCTCCGGGGCTGGGAGACCGCCGGCAAGGGAGATGACGTCGGAGCTCTCGACGAGCTTGAGGAGCTCCCTGACCTCGGATGCCCTCATAGCCTTGGCCTTGTCAGAGAAGTACGCTTCGAAGTCCGGTGAACCCGAACTCTTGCCCATGAGTTTTTCCTCCACTTTAATTCCCCCCTGGAATGTACACTTTTGAGCACGTCACCAATTCTATACACTTAACGATAGCGGCGATTAGTTATAAATCTTTCTGCAATGGTCGTTAGGGCCATTTACAAATGTAAAAGACAACGTCGTGACATTTTCCTTACATCGGGGGGCTTGATGCGTCATGGATGAACATAAAAACCTCTATAAACCCTCCCCCCATAATATGGGGTTACCAGTAAGGGGGGATGGAAATGCCTGTGGTGAATGAGGTGCTTGAGATTGCCCGGGAAATTAGAGACATGAAGATAAGAGGTGCGGGCAAGATAGGAAGATCTGCGGCCTATGCCCTCCAGATCCAGGCGGAGAAGAGTAAAGCAACGAATGTTGACGATTTCTGGAGCGAGATGAAGCAGGCGGCCAGGATTCTCTACGAGACGAGACCCACAGCCGTTTCACTTCCTAACGCGCTCCGTTACGTCATGCACCGCGGAAAGGTCGCTTACGCCGGTGGCGCCGACCTTGAGCAGCTTAAGTTCATAATCATAAACGCCGCCAAGGAGTTCATCCACAACTCCGAGAAGGCCGTTGAGAGGATAGGCGAAATCGGGGCGAAGCGCATAGAGGACGGCGACGTCATAATGACCCACTGCCACAGCAAGGCGGCGATAAGCGTCATGAAGACTGCCTGGGAGCAGGGCAAGGACATAAAGGTCATCGTCACCGAGACGAGGCCCAAGTGGCAGGGCAAGCTTACCGCGAAGGAGCTGGCTTCCTACGGAATTCCGGTCATCTATGTCGTTGACTCCGCCGCGAGGCACTACATGAAGATGACGGACAAGGTCGTCATGGGAGCGGACAGCATCACCGTGAACGGTGCGGTCATAAACAAGATTGGAACCGCCCTGATAGCTCTCACGGCCAAGGAGCACCGCGTCTGGACGATGATTGCCGCCGAGACCTACAAGTTCCACCCGGAGACCATGCTCGGCCAGCTGGTCGAGATAGAGATGCGCGACCCCTACGAGGTCATCCCTAAGGAGGAGCTTGAGACCTGGCCGAAGAACATCGAGGTCTGGAACCCGGCCTTCGACGTCACCCCGCCGGAGTACGTGGACGTTATCATCACCGAGAGGGGAGTCATCCCGCCGAGCGCGGCCATCGACATCCTCAAGGAGGAGTTCGGCTGGGCCCTCAAGTACACCGAGCCCTGGGAGGACTGAGGGCTTTTTCTTTTCTCTTACCGTTCTTTGGATAGAGCTTAAAAGGGGTATGCCTTTTATACTTCGGAGACAAAAACTGAAAGGGTGATGATGATGAAAGCATACATAGCGGAGAACGTCAGGGGCGTCTATGCCTTTGACGAGAGCGGTAATCTCATCGACCAGAGGGTTTTCTCAGGAAAGCCGGAAGCGAGCCTTGACAAGCTCTTGAAGGGCGAGCCGAGCGATGAGCTGGTTGCTCTCATCGAGGAGCTTGAGGAAAAGGGTTACGACGAGTTCGTGGTCGAGGACTCCGAGCTGGCCAGGGCCCTGAAGGAGCTCGGACACAACACAACCGCCGAGTTCCCGAACCTCGCCGGAGAGAGGCTCCGCTCAAGCCCTGAGGAGTTCCTCGGCGAGAACTGGTTCGACGAGTACTTCAACGTTGGAGTTGCTCTGACCAGGCTCCGCATACAGGAGCAGAGCGGAGCAAGGGACAAGATGATTATCCAGGCCATCGAGGCCCTTGACGACATAGACAAGGTCATAAACCTCCTCGTCTCAAGGCTGAGGGAGTGGTACGGCCTGCACTTCCCGGAGCTGGATGAAATTCTGCCGAGGCACGAGCAGTACGTGGCGTTCGTCAAGACCGTTGGCTCAAGGGACAACGTCAGCGAGGAGAAGCTCAAGAGCCTCGGTTTCCCGGACTCCAAGGTGGAGAAGATACTTAAGGCCGCCGAGAAATCGATGGGAGCCCCGCTCGGTAAGTTCGACAGCGACATCATCACGAAGCTGGCCAGCGAGATAAACGACCTCTACAAGCTGAGGGCACAGATAGAGGACTACCTTGAGACCGCCATGGATGAGGTAGCGCCGAACCTCAAGGCCCTCGTTGGCGCAAAGCTCGCCGCCAGGCTGCTCAGCCTCGCCGGTGGCCTGAAGGAACTCGCCATAATGCCAGCGTCAACCATCCAGGTTCTCGGTGCGGAGAAGGCGCTCTTCAGGCACCTGAGGAGCGGTGCCAAGCCGCCGAAGCACGGTGTCATATTCCAGTACCCTGCAATAAACCGCTCACCCTGGTGGCAGAGGGGTAAGATCGCCAGGGCCCTCGCGGGCAAGCTCGCCATAGCGGCAAGGGTTGACTACTTCTCCGGCGAATACATAGCCGAGGAGCTCAAGCAGGAGCTGGAGCAGAGGATACAGGAGATCAAGGAGAAGTATCCGAACCCGCCCAAGAGGAAGGCCAAGCCCGAGAAGAAAAAGAAGAAGCCCAAGAAGAAGGGCAAGGAGAAGCCAGGAAAGGGCTTTGGTGGAAAGAAGAAGGAAAAGGCTGGAAAAGGCAAGAAGGGCGAGAAAGGCAGGAAGAAGAAAAAGAAGGGCGGCAAGAGGTGATTTGAATGAGGATTAAGAAGCACAGGTTCCCGGGCGTTTACATCTTCGTTGATGAGGACGGTAGCGAGAGGATAGCCACCAAGAACCTCGTTCCGGGCCAGAAGGTTTATGGCGAGAGGCTGATAAAGTTCGAGGGCGAGGAGTACAGGATATGGAACCCGAGCAGGTCGAAGCTCGGTGCGGCCATACTGAACGGTCTCAAGAACTTCCCGATAAAGCCAGGCTCAACGGTTCTCTACCTCGGAATAGCGAGCGGAACCACCGCTTCCCACGTCAGCGACATCGTCGGCTGGGAAGGGAAGGTCTTCGGTGTGGAGTTCTCCCCGAGGGTTCTCAGGGAGCTCGTCCCGATAGTCGAGGAGAGGAGAAACATCGTGCCAATCCTCGGCGACGCCACCAAGCCCGAAGGCTACCGCGCCCTCGTGCCGAAGGTGGACGTCATCTTCGAGGACGTCGCCCAGCCCACGCAGGCGAAGATACTCATAGACAACGCCAAAGTTTTCCTCAAGAGCGGCGGCTATGGAATGATATCCGTCAAGAGCAGGAGCATAGACGTCACCAAGGAGCCCGAGCAGGTCTTCAAGGAGGTCGAGAAGGAGCTTGCAGGCTACTTTGAGGTCGTCGAGAGGCTTAGCCTTGAGCCCTACGAGAAGGACCACGCGCTGTTCGTAGTGAGGAAACTGTGAGCCTCTAGGGGTTTAATTGCCCCTTTCTCCTTTTGTCACTCCCTTTGTAACGGGATGTGCCCCATAGCGTTTCTATCGCCAATTGTCGAAAAGACCTTTTACTTTTACCGAAAGGCTTTTATAACTCTCTCCTAAAATCCTTGGCGAAGTTACGTTCAACTTTTGTAGGTGATGCACCATGGGAAAACTCCTGAAACCTGCCAAGGACGTCGGTATCGTTGGCTATGGTGCCTACGTTCCGATGTATAGAATCAAGGCTGAGGAGATAGGAAGGGTTTGGGGAGTTTCGAGCTTCCCGATCGAGGAAAAAGCTGTCCCGGGCCTTGATGAGGACGCGCTCACCATAGGACTTGAGGCAGCGAGAAATGCCCTCCGGAGGGCAGGGATAGACCCAGCGCTTATCCGCGCGGTCTGGTTTGGAAGCGAGAGCAAGCCCTATGCGGTCAAGCCTACCGGAACCGTCATCGCCGAAGCAATCGGCGCAACTCCCGATGTGAGCACTGCTGACTTTGAGTTCGCCTGTAAGGCCGGAACAGAGGCCCTTCAGACTGCCATCGGTTTCGTCGGCTCAGGAATGGCCGAGTACGCCATGGCCATCGGTGCCGACACCGCCCAGGGAAGGCCCGGCGACCACCTCGAGTTCACGGCAGGAGCGGGAGGTGCCGCTTTCATAGTCGGCCCGAAGAGCAGCGAGACCGTTGCCTACTTTGAGGGTAGCTACTCCCACGTCACCGACACCCCTGACTTCTGGAGGAGGCAGCACGAGCACTACCCGAGGCACGGCAACAGGTTCACTGGCGAGCCGGCGTACTTCCACCACATAATCAACGCGGCCAAGACCCTTATGGAAGAGCTTGGCCTTACCGTCAACGACTTCGACTACGCAGTCTTCCACCAGCCGAACGTCAAGTTCCCGCTCACCGTCGCCAAAATCCTCGGAATCCCGAGGGAGAAAGTCCTCCCAGGACTGCTCACCGGCAAGATTGGAAACACCTACAGCGGTGCCACGATGGTCGGTGTTTCAGCGGTTCTCGACATAGCCAAGCCCGGTGACAGGATTCTGTGGGTCTCCTTCGGTTCTGGCGCTGGAAGCGACGCCTTCAGCGTTGTTGTCCAGGACGCCATTGAAGAGAAGCGCGACCTCGCTCCGAAGACCATGGACTACGTGAACAGGAAGAAGCACATCGACTACGCCCTCTACGCGAAGGCGAGGAAGAAGTACATAATGTGAGGTGGTTGAGATGAGGAAGGCAGTCATAATCGGTGCCGGTATGACCCCTGTTGGTGAGCACTGGAAGCTTGGACTGAGGGACCTCGCGGTCGAGGCGCTCCTCAACGCTATGGACGACGCGGGAATAGACAAGGTCGATTCTCTCTACGTTGGGAACATGGCCTCAGGATCATTCGTTGAGCAGGAAAACCTCGGCGCGCTCATCGCTGACTGGGCCGGCCTTGGCAACATCCCCGCCGTTAAAATCGAGGCCGCCTGTGCCTCGGGCGGTGCGGCTGTTCAGGAGGGTGTTAAGGCCGTTCTCAGCGGGCTGGAAGACGTGGTCGCCGTCGTCGGCGTCGAGAAGATGATGGATGCATGGCCGAGCGACGCGACGCGCTACCTCGCCTACGCCGCCGATGCGGAGTGGGAGCTCTTCCACGGAGTTAGCTTCGTCGCTCTCAACGCGCTCGTTATGCGTTACTACATGAAGGCCTACGGCTACACCGAGGAGGACCTGGCGCTCTTTGCAGTTAACGCGCACATCAACGGCACCAAGAACCCCTACGCTATGTTCAAGAAGCCGATTAAGGTCGAGACAGTTCTCAAGAGCCCCTACATTGCCGACCCACTCAAGCTCTTCGACGCCTCGCCGGTCTGCGACGGTGCGGCATCGGTCATAATAACCACGCCGGAGAAGGCCAAGGAGCTCGGCATCCCGAAGGAGAAGTGGGTAGAGGTCGCCGGAATGGGAAGGGCGATAGACACCATTAACCTCGCCAACAGGGAGGACCTTCTCACCCTCAAGGCTGCCAAGGTAGCCGCCGAGAGGGCCTATAGGATGGCAGGCGTTACGGCGAAGGACATCGACTTCTTCGAGGTTCACGACGCGTTCACGATCATGGCCGCCCTGAGCCTTGAGGCCCTCGGCGTCGCGGAGCGCGGTAAGGGTGCCCAGCTGGCCAAGGAGGGGCAGATAGCGATCGACGCGGACTACCCGATACAGACCATGGGTGGACTAAAAGCGAGGGGCCACCCTGTTGGAGCCACCGGAGTCTACCAGACGGTCGAAGCGGTGCTCCAGCTGCGCGGAGAAGCGCCGAGCCAGGTGCCCGACGCGGAGATAGGCCTCACCCAGAACATAGGTGGAACGGGCTCGAACATAACCGTTAGCATATTCAGGAGGGTGTGAAGATGGCCCGCCCGATGCAGGTTTCCCGCTACTGGAGGCACTTCCGCGAGAAGTACCGCCTCATAGGTGGAAAGTGTGAGAACGGCCACGTCCACTTCCCCAAGAGGGAGGTCTGTCCTGTCTGTGGTTCAAGAAACGTCGAAGAGTACGAGTTCAGCGGAAAGGGCAAGGTCATCAGCTGGACGATAGTGAGGAACCCGCCGAGCGGGTTCGAGTACTACAAGCCCTACCCGCTCGCCCTCGTCCAGCTCGAAGAGGGGCCCGTCGTTCTGGCCCAGCTGACCGACGTTGACCCCGAGGAGATAGACTTCGGCATGGAAGTCGAGGTCGTCACCAAGAAGATAAGGGAGTTCGAAGAGGACGGAATAATCCTCTACGGCTACAAGTTCAGGCCCCCGGTGAAGTGAGGGGCCCACTTTTTCAATCTCTTTTAAATTCCCAGAACTTCTTGACGTTTCTTGGCATGCACAAACCCAGTAATGGCGGCATCACAAGAACAAAAATCCCCAAGCAAAAGAAACCTAAAACCGGATCAGATTTTTTCAATCCGCATCTTATCCCCGTTTTCGAACTCCAGTTCAAGTTTGCCCTTTTCCATCTTCACCTTCACGCCATCAACAACGGTCTCTATCTTTCCGTCTTTGGCCTCGGTGCCAATCATCTCGGCAATTTCCTCAACACTTTTCAGGGAGCCGTTCATGGTCGTTTCGAGCCTTTCGCTACCCTCTATTACGACCCTGAGCTTCCCCTTTCCTTCCCGTATAAAACTCTCTTCCTTCAACTCGTTCCCCTTCTCCGGTTGAGGTGGCTTTATGCAGGGCATTCAACCACCATGGGCTTTTTTCTCCTTGGCCCTTATCACCCTTTCGAATGTCCTTTACCATCCTTACCCATATACCGCTCTGACCTACCCTTTTGAAACCGTAGCTCTCGTAGAAATGCATCGCCTTATCGTTCTTCTCGCCCACCCAGAGTTCTATTCTGTCGTTGTGCTCTCCCAGGTACTCCATGCACTTCTCCATCAGCTTGTGCCCTATCCCGCTTCCCTGGAACTTTTTGTCGATCACAAACTCGTGGATGGCCCCGACGGTTCTGCCCTCGTACTTGCTGTACCAGTCGTTGTCGCAGACTATAAAGCCCGCTGTCTCATCTCCAACCTTCGCAACGAAAAAGCCGTCCTTGGCCTTGTTCCAGCACCAGCGGAGGTAGCGCTTCGCGTAGCTCTCCCCCTCACCGCCGTACTCGCGCATGCCCTCGTAACCTTTCATGTATATTTCAATGAGCCTCTCCAGTGTCTCCTGGTCCAGCTTCTGCAGTTTCTCGATCTTTACCTCGCTCATCGATATATATTCCATCGTGGGGTTTAAAAAGGATGGTCATGAGATTTAGGTGGAGCCAGAAGGTGATTGAAATGGCGAAGACCAAGCCAAAGTACTGTGAGATATGCGGGGCACCGATTAAAGGTCCCGGTCATAAGATAAGGATTGAGAGGGCAGAGGTTCTCGTGTGCAACCGCTGTTATGAGAAGTACGGAGGAAAGAAGCCCGGAACCTTCAGCATCATGCCGACCGGCAGGCAGCCGGCGAGGAGGACCTATTCACAGCCATCACGGCCAAGGCCTTCACCCAAGCCGAGGACGGAGAGGCCCCTCTACACCGAGGAGATAGTTGAGGACTACGCCGAGAGGGTCTACAAGGCGATACAGCGTTCGGGCAAGAGCTACGAGGAACTTTCTCACGAGATAGGGCTCTCCATGAACGACCTCCGCGCCATCGCCCACGGCCACCGTGAGCCGACCATCAAGGAGGCCAGGAGGCTTGAGAAGTACTTCAAGATAACGCTCATCGAGACCGGTGGCGAAGAGATAATGGAGAAAAAGACTATTCCAAAGGACTACGAGCCGACGCTCGGCGACATAGCCAACATCAAGATTCGGAAGAGGAAGAAGTGAGGACTTAGAACTCCTCCAGCTTCTCTTCTTCCTCCCGCTTCTTTCTGAGCTCCTCTGCCTTCGTCCTCTTCGGCGGGTGGAAGCCTTTGAGCTTCTCGAAGGTTCCCCACAGGCGTATGAGCTCCTCCCAGACTTCGGTGTCGGGGGGTATCACGAGGACATGCGCAGGGGGGTGGATGTCCATAAGCCTTCCAATTGCTTTGGCCGGAGGAAGGTCTATCTGGGCAATTACGTGCGCCTTAAAGCGCCTCCTCGGCTTCTCGCCGCTTATCTTCTCAAAGGCCCAGTCCGAGAGGGCGGGGGGTATTATCCTCGGGTCACCGCGAATCTTCACGCCGCCGTACCTGACGAGGTCTGCCAGGGCTATGCTGGCCTTCTGAAAGTTGTCTGTCCTAACTAACACGATCGTGTTTCTCATTGTCTCACCACCCCCGGCTTTGCCTAATCCCTTTTAAGCCTTCTTAATTTTTGGTTGCTGGCACTTGATATAAGAACGTTTCAGGCCGGTGTGGACATTTGTGTGCATTACTTTCGCTTCATGACCACCGTGACCTAAACCTTTAAAAACTCTCGATGTTCATTTATAAAGGGTTTTTAAACCCACCATCTGGAGGTGTAAGCCTTGGTCGATATGAGCAATGTAAAGCTCAGAATTGAGAACATTGTCGCTTCTGTTGATCTGTTTACGCAGCTCAACCTTGAGAAGGTCATTGAAATCTGTCCCAACTCCAAGTACAACCCTGAGGAGTTCCCTGGGATAATATGCCGCTTCGAGGAGCCCAAGGTTGCTCTTCTGATATTCAGTTCAGGCAAGCTCGTCGTCACCGGCGCAAAGAGCGTCGAGGATATAGAGCGCGCCGTCAACAAGCTCATCCAGATGCTCAAAAAGATAGGTGCCAAGTTCGGCCGCGCCCCGCAGATAGACATCCAGAATATGGTTTTCAGCGGTGACATTGGTATGGAGTTCAACCTCGATGCGGTTGCGCTCAGCCTGCCCAACTGTGAGTACGAGCCCGAGCAGTTCCCGGGCGTCATCTACCGCGTCAAGGAGCCGAGGGCCGTTATACTGCTCTTCTCGTCCGGAAAAATAGTCTGCTCCGGAGCCAAGAGCGAGCACGACGCATGGGAAGCCGTTAGAAAGCTCCTCCGCGAGCTGGAGAAGTACGGCCTTATCGAGGAAGAGGAGGAGTGGTGAAGGCTTTGGCCTTCTCCGTTATCTATTCTCCCGTTTTTCTGGAGCACAAACCGGAGAACTACCATCCCGAAAACCCGGAAAGGTTGCTGAGGGCCGTCAAGGCTCTCCAGCGGCTGGACCTCTGGAAGCCGGTCGAACCGGTTCCTGTTCCCGAGAAGGAGCTTCTGAAAGTTCATTCAAAGGAATACGTTGAGCTCGTGAGGGAGCGGAGCAGGAGCTTCTCATACCTCGACCCCGATACCTGCGTCTCCCCCGGTACGTGGGAGGCCTCGCTCCTTGCCTTCGGGGCATCGAGGCTGGCTGTAAAGCTTGCCCTTGAAAAAGGCGGGCTCCACCTCGCCCTCGTCAGGCCGCCGGGCCATCACGCGGGAAAATCAGGGAGGGCCTGCAACGCCTCGACTTTGGGCTTCTGCATCTTCAACAACGCTGCATATGCGGCAAAGGTCGCCAAGGAGCTCACCGGGAAGGTTCTCGTCATAGACTTCGACGCCCACCACGGCAACGGGACGCAGGAGATACTATGGGACGACGACAAAGCCGTCCACATAGACCTGCACGAGCGCGACATCTATCCGTGGAGCGGTTATGAATACGAGGTCGGCGGTAAGGGAGCTGAGGGGACGAAAATCAACCTTCCTATGCCCCACTACGCTGGAGACGATGACTACATCTATGCATGGAACGAAATAGTTCTTCCGATACTGGCCCAGTTCAAACCGAAGCTTGTTGTCATTTCAGCCGGCTTCGACGGCTTTCTCGGCGAGAATCTAACAACGCTAAGACTGAGTGAGCTCTTCTTTGCATACGCAGGTTCAACGCTTTCGCGTTACCCTCTTGCGGTGATTTTTGAGGGTGGCTACTCGGTTGGTCTTGATAAAGGCTTTCCTGCCTTCATAAAGGGCTACCTAAGTGGAGAAATCCGCGAAGTCCCCGTAAGCCCGTCTTATGAAGCCCTCAGAACCGTTGCAAGGGTGAAGGAGATACAGTCGGAGTGGTGGGAGTTCTGAGTTAGGGGTGGGTAAGTAGCTTACCCGGGGGTAAGTTGGTTTTCTTTATAACTTCCCTCACAACGGGGTCGGGGATTGAATAGCCGTCGCTGGTCTTTTCGAGGTATCCATACTTGACAAGGTTTTTCAACAGAGCAGAGAACTTCGCATCGTTTATCTTTCCTGCCTTGAACTCGACGTACTCTTTTATGGAGCTCCAAGAATCGTTTCCCAGGGAAACTGCCTTCAGGATGTACCAGTACCTCGCGCTGTACCTCGTGAGGGTCGAGACTTCGTCAAGAACCAGCGCTTTGGCCCTCTCAAAGAGCTCGTCGAGGGCATCTTTTTCAGAGAGCTTTCTAACTCCCCTGAGGTAGCCGTAGAGGGTCAGCCATCCGACTATACCGTCAAGCTTTTCCACGGCTTTTTTGATTTCGTTGTTTGGAACATCCATACCAAGCTCTTTGAACCCTTTCCTCAGGAAGTCTTCGCTCTGCTCTTTTGAGAATCTCCTTAGGGTTATCTCCCTTGCATACCTGCCAAAGAGCGGCTTTTTTGGATTCTCAAGTCCTATAAACTCGTGAAGCATCCCGACCTCGGAGCCAGTCAGCACAAACGTCAGATTTGGCAGGTTGTCCACGGCATAAGCTATGAGACCGTCGTACTGTATCCCCGAAAGCCTGAGATACTGGGCCTCGTCAAAAGCTATTATAACTCTCCTGCCTGTCTTCTCGGCCCATGCGTCAAGCCTCTCAAGGAGCTCCGCAAGGTCGGGCTTTTCATCGAACCCCACCTGAATGCCAGAAACTTTAATCCCTTTAACCCTTGAGAGGACGTTCACGAGTTCCATCCTCACTTTGTCTCTTCCCTTCAGGGACTTGAGGAGGCCTTCAAGGAGTTTTCTCGCGAGCAACTCTTGAGGAATCGAGCCGTGGGTGAAGTAGAGCGAGCGAACGTCAATCTTGGAGAACGGTTTTCCCGATTCGGAGAGCGCAACATTGAGGAGAGAGCTTTTGCCGAGCCTCCTGATGCCGAGCAGAAGGATTAGCGTTTCTCCGAGCTCAATGGCTTCGGAAAACTCCCTGAGCTCTTCCTCCCTATCGTAGAGGTCTTCCCTTCTCCTCTTCGGCTGGAGGTCGAACAGCAACTTACCCCACCGTAAGTTACTTACCCGGGGGTAAGTTATAAGGGTTTTGGAAAAAGAATCAGCTGAAGCTCGCGAAGCCTATCTCGTACAGCTGGCGGAGCATGCGTAGAACTTTCTTGGCAGTGTGCTTGAAGCGGAAGTTCTCCCTTTGGGTTTCCCAGTTTTTGAGGAGCGCAATAACCTTGTCTTGTCCAAGTTCATGGGGGTTAATCTCTGCATTTTCTGAGAGACAGAGCCCCAAAACCACCTTTAGGGGCTCCTCAAGCTTCTTCCTGTTCCCGTGGAACTTGGGGAGGACTTTCATGAGGAGTGCAAGGTCAAAGATTTCATTCTCATTTTCGAATTCAACAATGCTATTATCCCAGCTTTCCTTGGCATTCTTGAAAAACAGTGCAATTTCATCAACGACGCGGTAGCCGAAGTGCATATCGTAGGGTTCAAGGGATTTGTTAAGCTGTTTGAGGATTTCCCAGTACTCTGTGCCTTTTAGCTCTTTGACGACTTTGTTCATCTCTTCCTTTGAACGAGCGAGGAATTTGCCCTTTTCACCGCGAAGGTCAGCCAGTATGGATTCTTTCAAGGCGTTAATAGTTTCTGGTGATAGCTCAGACTCCGAATCCTGTGGAGGATATCTTTCGAGGTCAACGTCGTGGAACTCCACCACGAAAGCCCTGTCCAGAACCTTTGGGCTGAAGGAGTAAGTGGTCTCGTCCATGTTCACGGTTCCGACTATATAGAGGTTCGGTGGGAGTTTGAGCTCCTTGGGAATGCCCTGGAAGATTTTAACTTCCTCATTGTCGTGGAGTTTTATGCTCTCTTTTGTGAAGCCGTTCTCATCTCTTCCACTCTCAAGGACGCTGATGAAGTCGGCAAAGTAGTACTCGACGTGGGCGAGGTTCATTTCGTCAAGGATAATGAAGTAAGGCATTGCATTTTCTCTGTTTTGCTCATAGTCTTCTTTGGCCCTCAATATGAACTCCAAGAGGGGAGTCTTGTGGTATTCTCCCGTTAATGGGTTGTAGTAGCCGAGCAGTGCCTTTGAGTCCCTCCAGTCCGGGCGAACGGAGAGGAACAAAAGGTTGTTCTTAGAGCCATCGAGGAGTTCCGCGAGCTCCTGCGCTATCTTTGTCTTCCCAGTTCCTGTTAGGCCCGAGAGGATTACGAAGCCCTTGGTTTTTAGGGCAGTGTAGAACTGGGAGACGAGGTGTTGGGAATAAAAGTAACCTCTGTATGAGAGATACCTTCCTATAGTTCTTTTTTGAGGTCTCCTGTTATTATCTGAACCCCTAAATCTGCTCAAGTAAAACGCACTCTCAATCATAGTTTCGATTCCAAGCTTCTTGTTAATCTTGTTGATAGTTTTTAGAAAAGTCATATATTCCTGTATGCTCCTTTCATTCGTGTTTCCACCCCAGATTTTCCTTATTCCAATCTTTTCTCTGACTTGTTTTGGTAGAGTTTGTTTGTGCATAGGATAAAACACTTTGGGGTTCATTACACAAAGCCAAGAGCTAACGGTTGATAGCTTAGTGTGTCTCCCTTTGATTACTTTGATTAAAAGTTCTTGAAGTTCCTCAGCGTCGTCTACGTTTTCAATTTTCTCTGCTTTTAAAAGAAGGTTTCTGAAGCCCGGTCTGCTAAAGAACTCTTCAACTTTCGCACCTTTCCCGCCCCAAGTCCATATAATTTCAACCCCAGTCAGAAGCTTTAACTCTTTTGTAATATTACTATGAATAT
>Ga0209834_10000402_pt1 | contig 26561 bp, 16 predicted proteins | sample Mar14236cmmetaG_FD_184134 | JGI IMG/M metagenome (GOLD analysis project Ga0209834, IMG submission 184134) | Marine hydrothermal vent microbial communities from Guaymas Basin, Gulf of California to study Microbial Dark Matter (Phase II) - Marker... ...
ACTGTCACCGAGAACGGGATCCGGATCAGCGAGGATTTCGTTGATGATGATCGCTGGGCCAGGAGTGAACGTCAAAGTCGGTTCAGGGGTGAAAGTCATCAACCCGGACGGGGTCTCTGTAGATGAAGGAGTGCACTGCGCTGTACCTGTTGGTGAAGTTGTAGCCGGATACATGGTTGAGGTGTTGGTGGAAGCAACCGTACCCGTGGAGCTGTTTGTTGCTGGGGGCGGCGAGGACCAGGTTTCCTCCATCGTTGGCTCCGGTGAACTGGTAGAAATTCCAGTGGGATCGGGATAAAGAGTAGCGGAGAGGACCGGAGCAGGTGTTGGAGTGGGTGATGGTGTGGGCGTTGTCGTTACTGAAGCGGTCAGTGATGGCGTCAAGCTCGAAGGCCAAGTACAGGTAAGCGTAGGGGATGCAGTCTCACTCTGCGTGGGTGTGCTCGTGCTCTGGAGGATCGGCGTTGAAGTGCAGGATGGGACCGGGCTGGGGAGGACCGTCCAGGGAAACGGCGTCGCAGAAGGAGAACCGGGAGTCAGGCTGAAAGTTGGGGAAGGCGATGGTGGATACGTTGGGGTGGCTGGCATGGTCGGCGGGGAGCGGTCCAGCCTGCCGGGAGAAGGAGAGGACCTTTCCCGCCAATCCCCCGCCTGGTCCCGGTCCTGTTCCGGAGGATATCTTTCCAGGCTGTGTCCTTCAGCCGGGGCTGGGGCCGGTGGTGAAAAACCGCCAGCGCCCGATTTCCCATACACAACCAGATCCACCACTTGATCCCAGGGATCCACCAGCAGCACTTCATCTCCAGTGTTAGAGAGTTTCACCGAGTTCTTCCCCCACGGATCGTAGGGCAACATATCGGGCACCCGGGGATCGCTGTCAACCAGCTCAAAATCCGGCAGGAAACCGTACCGGGGTTGAAACACCCGGGACTGATTGGCAATCACCAGTACCTGGCCGCTTTCTATAAAATTGCCAGGCGGAAAACGGAGCAAACCTTCTTTCCCCCCGGGAGAAATCTCATCTCCAATTTTGATCCCATTCAGGGGGAGCTTTTCTCCACCCGGGTTGAATAGTTCTACCCATTCACCCCCGGGCTCCTCTCCCAGAGGGTTGGGCAACAATTCCGTGATCAGAAGCCGGACCGGATAGTAGGTTGGTGAGGGAATAATGGTTGGACTTGATGTCCACGAAGGTCTAAAGGCTAATCCGGGAGTCGGCGTGGGAGCAACAGTAGGGGTTTTCGTGGGAATGGGTATGTTTTCAGCATAGAACACTGGTTCCTGGGGAAAATACCCCCCGCCCTGTGGATTCTGGTCAATCAACCTCAAACTTGGCTTCTCAAGCAATTGCAGGTAATAACCATCCTGATCCTGGCGGATCAGACCAACCAGGTCTTCCAGCCTGTACTCAGGTTGAAGGAGACCCGGGTCAAATCCCAGGAGATCCCCATTAATTCCCAAAGAAAACGACTCCTCCTGGAAACAAATCAATTGAGCAGCCGGGTCCGGTGATATTTGCGGGACAGCAAGAAACCGAGCTGGAAGAGCCCTGCTTTCAACAAGATCAGCCCGGGGGATGGCAACCAGCTGGCCTTCCCATTTTTCGTAACCGAAGACCATCGGGGGTATCAGGTAGTCTGCCAGATCTGCTGGACCTGGCAGCGGGTTGTTCATACTGAGAATTTCAAGACCCGGGAGATCGGCTTCCAGATATGTTTCACCCCCGGATTCACGGACTGTCCCCCTTACCTGGACCTGGTCTCCCAGATCAACCAGATCCTGCCCTGCCCCCAGGGAGATATACAGCCCCCGCGAAGCTTCCCCATCCAGGGGACAAGCTTCATCCAGGATCATAAACCCACCCGGCTCGGCACCCTCCAGGTCCGCGATAACCAGGCCGCTGAGGATCACTTCCTGATCCAGATAGGGAGATTCCAACCCTGTGCCCTGTACTTCACACACAGCACTCTTTCGAGGAGCTTTCCGGCAGCCCGTTCCCAAGATACCGACCAGCATGAAAAATCCTATCAACCCAAAAAGCCGATATTTCTTGCCCCCTGATCCCTTCACCATGCCCCCATAAAAATCGAAATCCTGCCGGCAATATCCTATTGGACTATACAGAATCCCAGGGGGAAGTTCAAGAGGGTCATCCAACTGGTTGGAGGAAAACATCTCCCAATTACTTCTGAAAACCCTGAAAAAAGCCAAGCTTTGGGGTGATTTAAGGCCTTCTTTTAGTTGGCTACAGACCATCCCAAAGCTGGTATAATCTAGCTGTTAGAAAAAAGGAGCAAGCAGTGGCATTTTCTCCCTTCGATTGGCTGTTGGGATATTTCTCGCTTGATATTGGCATAGATTTAGGAACAGCAAACACACTGGTAAACGTCAAGGGCAAAGGCATCGTTATACAGGAGCCGTCCTGGGTCGCTATCCATAAAAGGACTCGCGAACCGATAGCCATTGGAGCTGCGGCGAAAGAAATGATCGGCCGCACCCCTGCTGACATCACCACCCTGCGCCCCCTGCGGGATGGTGTGATCTCCGAGTTTGAAATCACCCAGGCCATGCTGGAATACTTTATCGCCCGGGCTCATCAGCAGAGCATCGTCCCGGTTCCCCGGCCGCGGGTAGTGATCGGTATCCCTGCCGGCGTTACCGAGGTGGAAAAACGGGCTGTCTATGACGCTGCCATGGCAGCAGGGGCCCGCCAAACTTACTTGATCGAGGAGCCCGTTGCGGCTGCCCTGGGCGCCGGCCTGCCCATCAATGAAGTTGGTGGCAGCATGATCGTTGATATTGGTGGCGGAACCTCCGAAGTCGCCATCATGACCATGGGAGGGGTGGTATCCTCCCGTTCCCTGCGCGTAGCAGGAGATGAGCTAGATGAGGATATCATCCAATATATCCGCAATAAATACAACATCCTCATCGGTCAAAGTTTGGCCGAGGAAGCCAAGATTACCATCGGTTCAGCCTTCCCTCTTCCGGAAGAAAAAACCATGACCCTGCGGGGAAGAAATTTGGTCACCGGCCTGCCAGATTCGATCGAGGTCTCCTCCATTGAACTCCGGGACGCGATATCCGATTCGGTCCAGACCATTATCGATACAGTACGTGACGCATTGGACGAAACTCCTCCTGAAATCCTTTCTGACCTGATGGATAATGGTGTATGCCTGGCCGGGGGGGGCTCCCTCCTCCAGGGGTTGGACAAACGTCTGACCGAAGAACTCCAGATCAATGCCTGGTTGGCGGAAGATCCCATTAGCTGTGTTGCTCGGGGTGCCGGTGTAGCCCTGGAAGACATCGATAAATGGAAAGGCTTATTTGTCGGCTTGGAGCGTAAAACCGCCCCAAGGGATTAATCCAGTAATCGCACACATCCGGCCGCACCCCTATCAATCCTAACCCAGCACGAACTCTCACAAACGGGGAGCGGCAGCACACCCTCCCACTCTGTATGAAAAATCGTTTTCCGCAATCCCTTCGTCTAATCATAATCAGCCTGGTAGCCATTGGTGTTCTGGCGCTGGCGCTGAGTGGCACGTTCACCAGCCTGTCCCGCTGGGTAGCGACTCCTATCACTGCAGTCCAGACCTGGGTATCCCGCCAGTACCAGGGGGTGGAAAATCTCCTTTCCGCTTCCCAGGATATCCAGGAGATCCGCCAGCAGAACACAGCCCTGGAAGCCGAAAACGCCCGCATGCAAGCCCAAATTGTGGGGCTGCAGCAGCAGCTGGTGGAGTTTGAAATTCTCTCCGCCTTGCTGGAATTTGCGCGGGCGAATCCTGAACATCAATATAGTGGCGCTTCCATCATCGGCCGGGATCCCAGCCCCTTCCTGAATTACATCATCATTAACCGGGGAGCGGACGATGGGCTCCGCAGGGGCATGCCGGTAGTCACCCAAAACGGTCTGGCGGGCAGGATAGTCCAGGTCACAGCCAGCGCGGCACGGGTCAGTCTGATCACCGATCCGGCCGCTCGCATCAACGTTCGGATAGAACCATCCCGGTCCCCAGCTGTTTTAACTGGTTCGATCACAGGGGATATCACCCTCGAACAGATCCCACAAGATGCTGACGTGAATCCGGGCAACCTGATTCTGACCTCTGGATTGGGAGGTAACTACCCTGCCAATATCATTGTTGGCCAAATTACCAGTGTCCGCAGCCGAGAAAATGCCCTCTTCCAATCCGCTTCAGTGCAGCCTGTGACTGATTTTTCGGATTTATCCATTGTGCTGGTGATCACCAATTTTGAGCCGGTGGATTTCAGCCCCCTCATACCGGAAGCGGGCACACCGTAGAGGTTGTTTGATCCCTTATGTCTGTGATATTGAGCATCCCCACTCTGGCATTTATTTCCATTCTGCAATCCGCAGTTGTCAGCAGGCTGCCGTTAAACCAGGGGATAGCGGATCTAATGCTGGTCCTTCTGGTAGCAATTGCTCTGCAAAAAAAGGTCAATACAGCCTGGCAGTGGAGCATCATCGGAGGCCTGCTGACAGATTTCAACTCCGGGCTTCCTTTTGGGATCTTCACGGCGAGCTACTTGCTGGCCACAGCACTGGCTACAGTTCTTCGGGAGAGGATCTGGCGTTTTTCCTTCCTGATGCAGCTCTTGGTAGTGCTGGCCGGGACCTTGGTTTCCCAGGTTCTTTCCTATTTGGTCTTTTTCCTGGGGGGAACCAGCCTTGATTTCGTCACTGTGCTCAGGGTGATCACTATGCCCAGTATCATTCTCAACTTTATGCTTTCCCTGCCAATTTTCGTTCTGACCAGGGATGTGCTGGACCAGATAAACCCCCAGGAACAAAATGCTTAATTCGCCGGTTTCTTCGCATAACAAAATAACCACTGGCCGAATCCTTTCTTTTGCAGGTATCTTCGGCGTGATTTTTCTGCTCTTTGTCTTCAGGCTGTTTTCAATACAGATCCTCAATGGGGATATCTATATCGCCCAGGCGCTGGAAAACCGTCTCCGGAAAATCAGCCTCGCTCCCACCCGGGGCGTGATCTTCGATCGTAATGGCATCGTCCTGGCCCGCAACGTCGCTTCCTACAATGTGGTAGTGAAAGCCGCGGAGCTGCCCGATGATGAAGGGTCCATCCAGAATATTATCCGTTCCTTGGCAGGTTTTGTTGACGTTCCTGTTTCCCGGAGTGAAATCAGTCCAGAAAATCCCTTTGTGCCCTGCATGTCCGACCACGGCATCAGCCAGATCTTTGAATATGGAGAGCAGAGTGCGCCATACCAGGACGTTAAAGTCGCCTGCAACATCCCGGAGGATCAAGCCAGGATCATCCAGGAAAAGACCATCGATTGGCCTGGCATATCCCTGGAAATTGAAACCATCCGTGATTATCCCACCGGCTCTCTGACAGCCAGCATCATTGGCTTCCTTGGTCCGATTTCCAGTATAGAGGAAGGCTATTATACAGAGCGGGGATTTGTGACCAATCGTGACAAAATTGGCTATGCTGGGCTGGAGCGCTTTTTTGAATCCATCCTCTCTGGAAAACCCGGCAAGCGTGTAGTAGAAGTTGATGTCGGCGGCCAGATCATCCGCGATGCTGTACCGGTGATCCCCTCTCTGCCGGGTCAGAACATTTACACCACGCTGGATACCAGACTGCAGCAGGCAGCGGAAGCCATTCTACTTAATGAAATAAATGACTGGAACGCGTATTTCGGCGAACTGCGCATCACCAGCGGCGTGGTAATTGCCATGAATCCCCAGACAGGGGAAATCCTTGCCATGGTTTCTTACCCAACTTATGAGAACAATCGCATGGCTCGCATCATCCCCGCCTATTATTACCAGCAGCTTAACGCGGATGTGCGCAATCCCCTGCTCAACCAGGCTGTAGGCGCTGAACTCCCGGCAGGCTCAGTCTTTAAGATATCCACTGCCCTGGGGGCTCTCAACGAGGGAGTGGTAACACCAGACCAGGTAATCACCACACCGCCCGAAATCATACTGGCCAACAAATACACGCCCAACGACCCGGGGAAAAGCAAAACCTACGTGGACTGGAACGAGTATGGTTTCGGAGAGCTGGATTTTATTGGCGGCATAGCGAACTCCAGCAACGTCTATTTTTACCAACTCGGCGGCGGGGACGCGGACGAACTTGGCACCGGAATCCCCGGAGAAGTGCCAGAAGGTCTGGGCATTTGCCGCCTGGGCACCTATGCCAGGGCCCTGGGCTACGGGGATTACCTGGGCATAGAGCTCCCAGATGAAGCTGACGGGATCATTCCGGACCCCAAATGGAAACGAATTGCCCATGGGGAAAACTGGTCCACTGGCGACACTTACATCACCAGTGTTGGCCAGGGATTTGTCACCGCCACGCCCCTTCAGGTACTCACCTCAGCGGCCACGATCGCCAATGACGGCAAATTGATGCAGCCCACCATCATCGGAAACATCGCCAACGCGGAGGGTGAGGTGATCGTGCCATTTGAGCCAGAGCTGAAATGGGATATCACAGTCGACCCGGTGATAGAAATCTATTCCAATCCCACCAGCGCAGGCGGCTGCGAGGCCAAACTTACCGGAGAGACCACCACTGTAGATCCCTGGGTGATCGAAACCATCCAGGAAGGCATGCGAGCCGCGGTTACTGAAGGCACCCTGAAGGATGTCTTTGAAAATACCAGCATAGCGGTAGCCGGCAAAACCGGCACTGCCGAATACTGCGACACTTTTGCCAATGAAAAAGGCCTCTGCATCCCCGGCAGCTGGCCCTCCCACGCCTGGACGCTTGCCTACGCCCCGTATGACAATCCAGAAATCGCTGTGGTCGCTTTTGCCTATAATGGTGGTGAGGGCGCCAGCGTAGCCGGGCCAATTGTCCAGCGCACCATTGAAGCTTATTTCGAGCTCAAGAGCATTGACAGCCGGGCAAGTCGTCACTGAGTTCTCATGCTATAATTTTAGGGATCGTTTGAGAGTGGTTTTTTCGCATTTAATTCTGGGGCAAACCATATGGAGACAGAAAAAATCGAGGTCAAAGGGATAAAAAACGGCCTGTTGATCGAGTTAAGGGATGGAGATTGGGATGAGCAAAAAAAAGCGCTGATGTCCCATATTAACGAGAACAAGGCATTTTTCAAGGGAGCAAAACTGGTCCTGGATGTAGGAGACCGACCCTTGAAATCCCCTCAGCTTTCCAGCCTGCGCGGGGAGCTCTCCGACCGGGAAATTAAACTAAAGGCGGTCCTGAGCACATCGCTGGTGACAGAAAGAGCTTCACAGGATTTAGGCCTCGAGATCAAAATCGACCAATCCTCTCACCGGGATGAAAAGACCACCATTGATTCCATGCTGGACGGCGATGAGGCTGTTTTTCTGGAGCGCACACTGCGTTCCGGTCACAAGGTGAGCTTTCCCGGGCACATCGTTGTGCTGGGAGATGTAAATCCTGGGGCGGAGCTGATTGCCGGAGGGAATATTATTGTCTGGGGTCGGCTGCGGGGTGTTGTCCACGCTGGCGCGAGCGGAGATTTGGAGGCAGTTGTCTGCGCTCTGGACCTATCGCCTACCCAACTGCGTATCGCAGACAAGATCAGCGTCTCCCCTCCCCGCAAGGCGAAACCCAAACCAGAGATCGCCCGGTTGGAAAATGATCAAGTGGTTGCCCAGGAGTGGAAAGCAGGAACATAATCAGGAGCTAAGAAAAATAGTTATGAGCGCTAAAGTCATCACCATCACATCCGGTAAAGGTGGGGTTGGTAAAACGACCGCCACAGCAAATATCGGCGCCGCCCTCGCCAAGAACGGTCAGCGAGTCGCCTGCATTGACGCGGATATCGGTCTCCGGAACCTGGATGTAGTCATGGGATTGGAAAACAGGATCGTATACGATCTGGTGGATGCAGTGGAAGGCCGCTGCCGACTCAGCCAGGCCATGATCAAGGATAAGCACATCCCGGACCTGTACTTGATCCCCTCCGCCCAGACCCGCGACAAAACCGCCGTTTCTCCCTCGGATATGATCCGCCTCTGTGATGAGCTGCGGCCAGACCTGGACTGGATCCTGGTCGATTCCCCGGCTGGTATCGAGCGGGGATTTAAGAACGCCATTGCCCCGGCTGATCAGGTCATAGTGGTCACGAATCCTGAGGTTTCGGCAGTCCGGGATGCAGACCGCATCATCGGCATCGTTGAAGCTGAAGAAAAGGGCACCCCCAAACTGCTGATCAACCGCCTTAATCCTGAGATGGTTCGCCAGAATAACATGCTCTCGGCAGACGATGTGGTGGACCTGCTGGCCATCCACCTGTTGGGTATCGTACCTGAGGACAAAAACGTAATCATCAGTACCAATCAGGGCATACCTATCGCCCTGGATGGAAAGAGCCAGGCTGGCCAAGCTTACAGGAACATCGCCAGGCGTATCCAGGGCGAGGAAGTGCCTTTGATGGACCTGGATAAAGGCAGCGGTTTCTTCAACCGGATTTCCAGTGTATTCGGATCAGGAGATTAACACCATGGAAAAATTCTTGCAAAGGATATTTTCAAAGGAACCAAGCAGCGCAGACAGGGCTAAGGACCGCCTGCGCTTGGTGTTAATTAATGATCGGACAGATTTATCCGGAGCTGCTTTGGAAAATCTAAAGGATGATCTGCTGGAAGTCCTTTCCCGCTATATCCAGATAGATCCAGATCGCATGCAAATTGACATCACCCAGGATGGACGGCAGCAGCGCTTGATCGCTGACATCCCAATATCCGGTCCGGTAAGCCGAAAATATTAATTTATGCGTAATATCTCCTGGCGTCATTTCGATTTTTGGCTGCTTGGCGCTGTGGCCTTCCTGACAATTTTTGGCGTAACCATGATCCAGTCCGCGATCGCAGGGAATATTGAGCTGGTTGAAGCCAACACAGTCGTCAAGCAGATCATCTTCGCTGGAGTCGGCTTTGTGATCATGTTGCTCACCGCTATGATCGATTATCGCTACTGGGGAGCGCTGAGCACCTTCCTCTTTTTATTCACTTTCGGATCCCTGGCGGTACTCTTCCTGGTCGGTGGTGCGCTTTTCGGCTCCTCCCGCTGGTTTGCGGTGGGGCCGATCCTGGTACAGCCTTCCGAATTCGCCAAGATCACCATCATTCTCATTTTGGGGAATTTCTTTTCCCAAAATATCGATTATGTCAAAAAACCCCGGGTAGTTGTGCAGAGCCTGCTGATCACCCTGAGCATAGTCGGTTGGATCATCCTCCAGCCTGATCTAAGCACTTCCATCGTCATCCTGGTGTTATGGTTTGCCCTGCTCTGGGCCGCCGGGCTGGACTTGAAAATGCTCTTGATCGCTGGCGGTATCGGGGCTGTGGTAGTAGGGATCGGCCTGCCGTTACTGCTGCTGAACTACGATCCAACGAACACGGAGTCACTCATCAAACCCTACCAGCTGGAGCGTATTATCAACTTCCTCTTCCCGGAAGAAGGTGCCAGCTACGGCGCAATCTACAACGTCCAACAGGCGCTGATCAGCATTGGCGATGGGGGCTGGTTCGGTCAGGGCTATGGGAGCGGCTCCCAGGTCCAGCTTCGCTTCCTGAAAGTGCGCCATTCAGACTTTATTTTTTCTGCCCTCTCAGAAGAATTTGGTTTTATGGGCGCCCTGCTTGTGATTGGAACCCTGGGCTTTATCATCATCCGCTGCCTGCGGGCAGCCCGCATCTCCAGCGACACCTTTGGCGCCTTGATCGCGTACGGCGCAGCCACCCTGATCACTTTTCAAACCATCGTCAATGTGGGTATGAATCTCAACCTGCTGCCGGTAACGGGACTGACCCTGCCCTTTGTCAGCTACGGCGGATCCTCCCTGATGACCCTATTTATCTCCATTGGTCTGGTAGAGAGCGTGGTATTGCGCCACAAGGACCTGGAATTTTAGTTTCCCGCCATGGATAAGGAATAATGACTACTACTAACCCACCAGCCCGCGTTCGATTCGCCCCTTCCCCCACCGGATTCCTGCATATCGGTGGAGCCCGGACAGCCTTGTATGATTACTTGCTTGCCAAGCAAACCGGTGGTGCCTTTATTCTGCGCATCGAAGATACCGACCAGAAGCGCTACCAGGACACTGCTGAACAGGATATCAAGGATGCGCTGGCCTGGATGGGCATCCAGCCAGATGAGGGACCGGACCGGGGCGGCCCCTATGCCCCCTACCGGCAGTCACAGCGGTCCCAGATCTACAGGGACATCGCCGAAGAACTGATTGAAAAGGACCAGGCCTATTACTGCTTCTGTACAACAGAAAGGTTGTCCGAGGTGCGTGATCAGCAGCAAAAGAACAACCAGACCCCCCACTATGATGGTACCTGCAGGCGGCTGGACAAAAAAGAAGCGGTCAATCGGGCCGCGAGCGGGGAGCCCCATGTCATCCGCTTTAAATCCCCCCGGGGAGGAACGACCACAGCGGTGGATGCCCTGCGGGGCGAGATCACGGTGGAGAACAGCTCCCTGGATGATATTATCCTGATCAAATCAACCGGGTTGGCTGTCTACCACCTGGCCGCCATGGTCGATGACCACCTGATGGGTATCACCCATGTATTCAGGGGTTCCGAATGGCTGCCCACCTTTCCCATTCACGTGCTGGTCTACCGGGCTCTGGGCTGGGACGAACCGATCTGGGTCCACCTCTCAGTGCTGCTGAAACCCGACGGGAAAGGGAAAATGAGCAAAAGGGATACGGAACTGGCCCGTGAGCAGGGTTATCCGATTTTCATGAAGGACATGGAAGATCTGGGCTACATCCCGGAAGCTGTCATCAACTGGATCGCGCTGATGGGCTGGAGTTATGATGATAAAACCGAGTATTTTACCTTGAGTGATCTGGTCGATAAATTCAGCATTGATAAGCTTAACCCATCACCGGCAGCTATCAATTTCAGCAAGCTGGACCATTTTAACGGCCTGCACATCCGCGAGCTGGCAGTGGAAGACTTTGCCAAGCGGATCAAGCCCTGGTTTGAAAAAGCTGGCCTTCTCCCCCGGGATGAGATCCTGGTCCCGGTTGCCGCGGCATTGCAAAAACGCACCAAGAAGCTAACTGAGGTGGTCGACATGGGAGGATTTTTCTTCCACGACGAAGTCGGATTAGCACTGGACCGCATCGTTAGCAGCAAACTCAGCGCTGGACAGGCCGCAGAGGCGGCAGAGAGGATCCTGGAAATCTTCCGGGGGCTGGATGAAATCACACAAGACAAGGCAGAAACAGCACTGCGGGAACTCGCCAGTCAAATGGGTTTAAAAGCTGGCCAGATCTTCGGTTTGCTGCGGGAATCGCTGACAGGACAAAAAGTCAGCCCTCCCATCTTCGATATCATTCCCATCCTGGGCCGTGAGCTTGTGCTGGAGAGGTTGGAAAAGGCGCACAAAATACTGAGCAAGGCGTAAAGCGGAATTCGATTTGCAACGATTTACTGCCTGGTGAGGGCATTCTCCTTATGGAAGGTCTTCATAACCGGGTGAGAGAAGTGGCGGATTAACATTCCTCCCAGGCCAAAACCCTGCTGCCCAATTCGAACGGAAACGATCAGCATCCCGCTGCTGATATCATTTAAGGTCTGATTAGGGGTTGTTACCCCAGGCCATCCTCCACTGAGGTGCTGCAACAAGATCTAAGGAAGAGGTAAGTATACCCCCCTATTGGTGGAAATACCCGCTAGCTGTCAGAGGGGCTATCTTATAAAATGAAGCGACTGGCAACAATCCCTAATGCTATCAGAGCCAGGATCAACAGGATCACAGACAGAGGCCGGACCGGCCTGGGGGTCTTTTCCTTTTCCTGTTCTTCAACAGATTCCATTAATTCCTTCTGACCTTTCCTCCCCAGGATAGAATCAAAAGCCGTTTCCAGGGACAATCCAGTCAATTCCATAGCCAGGTTGCCCGCGAAGGTTTGCCCTTCCAAACCGGGATTGATCTCCAGAGCTTTAGCAAATACCTTAATGGCTTTTTGGGGCTGATCTGTTGAGTAAAGCGTAAAAGCCCGCTGGACCAACTTCTCCGCTTTTTCACGATCCGGCCTGGAAACTGCTCCCTTATCTTTCTTTTTTGGCGTCCGATCAAGAGTCACTGAAGTCAGCTCACCAGCCCGCGGTTTAAAAGACTTCTTTTCAACGGGTTGAGGAGACCGATCCGGCTTTTCCTTGAGATTCTGGTAGAGATGCAAAGCCGCTTTCCTGGCGTATTCCCGGACCCGGGGGTCGGGGTCACTCTCATGGATCTCTTTCAAAATATCCCCGTTTTTCCCTTCACCAGAAAACGCCAGTGTCTTGATGGCTTGGGCGCGCTCGCGGGGATCTTGGCTTTCTAGTTGATTTTTTACATCCCGGTCCATGCTGACCTCAATATCATTCGTCTATTTACCGATAAACCATTATAGTGCAGATTCACACTCTGGAATCAGAATCGAATTAAGAATTCTGTAATCTGCAGGAAGGAGGGGAAATCAAGTAATAAGCAGTATCCGTAATTTCTGATTTCTATCCGATTTCAGATTACTTTTTACTGATTACTCGTCTTCAGTCAATCAGGCCAGTTCCACCAGCCCGGTTTCCTCTTCCATCTCCCGGAACACCGTCTGGTCGGGATGCTCTCCCCACAGCACACCGCCTCCAGGCAAAGTCCATAAACCGGCGTCCGGACCTTCACCTTCCGACAAACCGGGCCAGCAGCAAACGACCTTTCAGATCCCGACAAAAGCCGTAGGCGCCGACATAGACCCTTCCTTCAGACAACAAAGGCATTTCCACCTCCAGGATTCTCTATATCATCCCTAAAAACGCAGGGAGAGGCAGCTTAATCCCCCGTCCAGCTTGCGGAATTCCGAGACATCCACTTCCAGAACCGGGTATCCAGCCTTCTGAATGATCCCAGATGTGCGGGGGAACCCTGCCGGGACCAGCACAGTGCCGTTGACCCAGATGCAGTTGGCGGCGTAGCTTTCCTCTTCCGGGACCGGCAGGATCGTAAAGCTGGAAAATTCTTCCCGGGAGAGGATCTCCCCACAGGCAGCCAGGGTGTTCTCCTCCAGATAGGCAATCCCGGTCTTGAGGTGCAGGATCTCCTGCAAAGGCACAGTAGATCCACTCAAATCATAATCCTTGAGAAATTCGATCACCTGCCTGGCACCTTCCAAGTTGGTTCGGGCAGAGAGGCCAATATAAAAATGAGACCCGACCATCAGGATATCCCCCCCTTCCACCGTGCCCGGCGCCTGAACCTGCTCAATGGCAGCGTAATACTGGCTGAGAATCTCCCGCATGCCGCCGATTTCGCCCATCCGCGAAGGGGCGCCGGGGCGGGTGATGATAGCACATCGCGGTGTCAACAGGGCCACATCCTCAATAAAACAGGAATCCGGGAAATCTTCCAAAGGTGGTAAAACACACACATCCAACCCGCAGGCTTGCAGAGCCTCAACGTAAGCCGCGTGCTGGTCTACAGCCTTGTGGTATTTCGGTTCCCCCAGATTCGCAGTTGTCAAGCCTTCTACAAGGCTTCTACCGGGGGGTCTGACCAGGGCTCTTGTGAACATGGGGTGATTAATCTCCTTGATTAATCCCAGAAATTGATCGCAATCATTCGGCTGACCGCAAACGATCTGGCCGCTCTGGAGGGACGCCTGTTATTAGAAAACGAGCTTGCCGCGGATTCCGGACGGCAATGGCAGCATGAGTGTACTGGGAAACGAGTTACACTCCCCAGAATCCCTCATGAACCTGCAAGCCTTCCTCCTCCAGCAGCGGCCCAACCACTTCCACATTCCGCCTTCCATGAGCCAGCAATTCCCGGCAGGGAATCTGCAGGACCTCTTCCGATTCCTCCCCCACCAACCGGTACAGTCCCGCTTCGCTGACCCCATAGACCACCCGGCCAATGCCGCTCCAGAAGATCGCCCCGGCACACATCGGGCAGGGCTCAGTGCTGGCGTAGATCGTACAGAGAGCCAGAGACCTGGGATCATAATCGGCCAAAGCCATCCGGACCAGGTTGATTTCGGCATGTTCGGTAATATCGTTCCCGGACAAAACGGTGTTCTCAGCTTCCAGCAGGAACTCGAATTTCGGTCCAACCAGCACTGCCCCGAAGGGATGATTCCCGTTTTCCCGGGACCGGGCTGCAACCGCAAATGATTTTCTGAGCCATTCTAGATCAGCTTGCTCAAAATCCATTGGCTTCCCTCCCTCTCATTTTGATCCCTCCAACCAATTTCTCTTTCAGCCAATCAAATCACCCATTTACAAGGTTGCTCCCCTATACCCCCAATCGCATCCTGCTCGAGTCTAACCACCTTCCTGATCCAATTTCAGGTCAATGACCTGGTTGATCAAGGGCTGGAACTCGCTGATCTGGCATTCAATTCTATCACCCTGACTTAATTTCACTGCTCCGGGTGTTCCAGTTAAAATGATATCTCCCGGGAGCAGGGTCATGATCCGGCTGTGGTAGGATACCAGAAAATCAAGCGGGAAAGTCATCTCGGCAGCACTGTTTTCAGCGATCACCTTGCCGTTAAGAACCGTTTTCACCTGCAGATCGAGAAAATTCTCCACTTCGTCCATCGTATAAAAAATCGGTCCAAAGCTGAAAAATGTATCAAAGCTTTTCGCCTGGGTCAGGTTCCGGGGATTCCGCTTCAAGATATCTTCCGCGGTCATATCCAGTATCAATGTGAATCCAGCCAAGACGGATTCCCAGTCCTGCCGGGGGACATCCCGGCACTTTTTCCCAAAAATCAAACCCAGTTCCGCTTCTCCCGTAGTTCGTTCAGAGAGAAGTGGAATTTCTATCAGGTCATCAAACCCGATTATCGAGGTATCCGGCTTCATAAAACTGGCTGGTTCCGAGGTTGGCGTTCGTTCTGAGAGGTCTTGCGCATGTTCCAGGTAATTTAACCCTATCCCCCAAATTTTACGGGGGTGGCGGTACAAAGGCGCAAAATGAACCTGATCTTCCGGGAGAGCCAGTTCCTCCAGGGCAGTGGAGACATCATCAGCCTCATCAAACCAGCTCTGGATCTGATCCAATTTTCCTTCAACGATGATCCTGAAAAGGTCTTCAGGCCAGTCAAGTTGAAAGCGCTGGTTGATGCGAGAGACAGGAACAAACCCTCCCTCACTTTTTATACAGGCAGTTTCCTGACCATCGAGCTTAATGGTGGCTATTTTCATAGCACTGATTTTGATTATACAGTCTCATAATAATGAGCTTCAAATCAAAAAAGCATAAGGATGCTCTGAGAGAATTTTCCCGCCTTGTGGTGTGACCTGATAGAGATCCTCAAAACGCACCCCACCAAAACCGGGGATGGCCAGGATAGTGTGGCCGATGGTCATGACCATATTCTCGCGCAGCTTAACTGAACTGTGTTGGGGGAGGATCGTTGACGCCGGAGTCTCCTCAAAACGCAAGCCAATGCCGTGAGAAATGCCCTTAAGATGGTATTCTTCCAATCCATGGCGAGCGCAGATTTCCCGGCCGATGCGATCCAACCTGCCAACGGTTATCCCTGGTTTTAGGGCTTCCCGAACAGCCTGGATTAGTTCCAGGTAGGTATCGATCAGCAGCTGCTGTTGCTCATCAGGCTCACCCACGACAAAAGTCCGGGCCAGGTTCGCGCAGTAGCCCCGGTACATTGGGGTGAGATCAGCCACCACCAGGTCGCCTTCCCGGATGGGTTCCTCGCTTACCGAGCCATGGATCCAGCAGCTGCGGATCCCGGTGTTGATATGCAGGGGTGTGGAGGTCCCGGAAGCCCCCGATTTCATCATTGAGTAGAGGACTTCAGCAGCGATCTCCCTGCCGGTCCGGCCAGGCTGGAGCATTTCCCGGAGGCGGTTCATCCCCAATCCAGCAATCTCCTGCGCCACCCGCATACACGTGATCTCCTCCTCATCCTTGACCATGCGCAGCTCATCCATCACCGGGTCAGAAGGCACCAGCTCCACCTGGGGGTTCAATTTTCGGAACAGGTCCACCAGGAAAGCCGGCGTACCGAACCACATTTGCATGCCGACTTTGAGAGGTTGACCTTCCTTGAGGGTCGCTGTTTCCGGGAACCCTTGCGCCAGCGCCCGAAAGGTTTTGGTGACGCTGACCATTTGCTCGCCCACATGGCTGAACACCTTCACTTGGTGATCACCCAGGGCTGAGCGGAGTTCAGCTTCTTCAGCTTTAAAACAGATGAATACCGGGTCGCCATAAGCAGGGAGGATCGCCCGGGGCTGGACCCAGAAGTCCCCAAAAAAGTAGCGGTAATCATCCCGGTTCATGATCATCAAACCTATCATGCCCTGCTCCCGCATCAAATTTTGAGCTTTCTCAATTCTGTCATAATTGATTCTCATGGGTCACCCTTCCTGGATAAAAAATAAACAGGGATTAGTGTTAAGTATAACTTATCCCTGTTTTCTGATGAATAAAAATGGCTTTCCTGGCCAACCGGACGAGATAGAACGCTGCTGGGATTCTATCATACCTGGATCAGGCTTCCTCTGGCTTGAGGATAAAATATCCAAAGCCGAGGGTGAAAATCAAGTAAATTCCAACAGCTGACCATCCCATGGAGTTCATCGCCCCGGACTGGGTAGCCAGCAGACTGACAACGGTTCCAATTGCATCGCCGATGGTGACGGCAATCGCAAAGGCTTTTTTGGTGGAAGCTTCCTGGGTATTTCTGCACAGCCACAGCAGCAGGGCAATTAAGGTATACATCCCCCCCAGCAGCCGGCCCGCCACGATAGCACCGGAATTGACTTCCATCCCATAAAGTGACATGATGGTTTCAGTTAAAAACAAAAAACCAAGACCAAAAAACACCACGACAATGGCCTTGGTCGACATCACTTGCTTAATCTTCATCGTTTCATCTCCTGAGAGCTAACTGCGACAATGAAGCCATGCTTTGTCCGGATAATTTTCTTTCGTACCCTTTCACTCAATTTTCCCTGATCACCTCCTCTCGTCCAGCAGCGTTCTTATCTCGTCGACCTCATGCAAAGATTAAAACCCAGCGATAATTACCACTCACGATATATCATCGGTGATGTCAGGCTGCCATATCTGACATAAATCCTGGTGATGCCAATTGCTCAATAACCCACTCAAGGAGTTTCTCCCAATTCAATTAACAAGCGTTCGGCTTCGGCCCGCAGATCCGGGTCCTGGCTGATCTCTAAAACGCTTCTCAAATCCGCGATCCCCGCGGTTGTGTTGTTCCTGCGCAGATAAATGATGGCTCGATTAAAATAGGCGGCCGCCAATCCGGGATCAAGTTCAATCACCCGCTCATAATCTTCCAGGGCGAAATTATAGTTCCCCGATTTCAGGTAGACATTGCCTCGCGAAAAATAAGCGTAGGCATATTCAGGATCCAATTCCAGCGCGTAATCCAGGTCAGCAAGAGCTTCCTCAAATTGGCCGAGATCAATATGGATCAATGAGCGGTTGTAATAGGCGTTGGAAAAATCAGGTGCCAGCTCAATCGTCCGGCTCCAATCTGTCAGACCCTTCTCCAGATCCTCGATCGCATAATAGACCGCGCCGCGCTGGTAATAGCCGTCCGGGTTTTCGGGGTCCAGAGAGATATAAACAGTAAGATCCGCTTCCGCCTTACTGAATTCGCCCAGATCACGATACAATTGCCCTCGCTGCAGGTATGCCGTGGAGAAATCCGGATCCAATTCTAAGAGACGCGAGTAGGCTTCAACCGCCTCCTCCAACCGACCGAGGGATTGCAGGGTTCGCGCCCTGTTAAAGTGGGCGCTGACCATATCAGGTCCATACAATACTGCAGCCTCAAATTGTTCCAGCGCCAGCTCATTATCTCCTAAGGACAAGTATGTTAACCCCAGATTGTGATGGGCGTCAACGTACTCCTCTTGCAACCCAATAGCAAGAAGATAAACATCGCGAGCTTGCTCAAAATGCTCCTGCTGGTAATGGATATTTCCCAGATTGAAATGAGCATCGGGGTCATCCGGATCGAGCTCGACAATCCTCTCAAAATCGCTCTGAGCGTCATCCAGGTTTCCCAGGTTCAGATATGCTAGACCCCGGTTATTCAGCGCTGGAGTATTATCCTCCTCCTCCATCAGATACAATGTCAGATCATCTATAGCCTTTTCATATTCACTTAACTGGTTGTAAGCAATACCGCGGTTGAATAAAGCATCTGTATTCTCTGGCTGACCCGTAATAACCAGGGACCAGTCCTGGATGGCATCTTCAAGATTGCCCAGGTCAAAATATGCCACACCGCGCTGGAAGCGAATCGCTGAATCCTCCGGATCAGATTCCAAGATCCAGGAAAAATCATCAATCGCTTTAATCAGGTTTCCTGTCCGGAAATAGATGATTGCCCGGGTGCGATATGCTTCCAGCAGCCCAGAGTCCATCTCAATAGCTTGCTGTAGCAGGTCAAGAGCCTGATCGTCCTCTTCTAAAAAGCTATAAGCCATTCCAACCTGATATTTTTCATACGCGCTGTCCAGCCCTAGCTCTAGCGCCTGGCGGATATCCTGCTGCGCGTCCAAAATTTCTCCCTGCTGGGAAAAGATCAATGTCCTGTAGATCAGGGCGCTTTTTAATGCTGGATCCAACCCAAGAGCCAGGGAAAGCGCAGAACGGGACAATTCTAAATCTCCATTATCATAATAAGCTCTACCGAGATAAAAGTAGCTGTCCGCATCCTCGGGGTCAACCTCGACTGCCTGGAAAAAATACCCCACAGCAGCAGCCAGATCACCCTGCTGGTAGGCTTCCAACCCCAGAGAAATCAAGGTCTCTACAGCTTCCACTGTTATTTGTGGTGAGGGATTGCTGGTCCGGAAAAACTCCAGGATGGGCACACCAATGAAGATCAGCGCCATCAAAACCATCAAAATTTGAAAAAAACTGGTCCGCCAGCTTGTTTGGATTGACCGTAGTTTGGATTTCAGTGATTCAAATGACGGGGTCATAGGCATCCCTGGCCAGCCTGGGGAGGCTAAAATCATCTCGATCTAACACGGATTAATGATTTTAACAAGTCATCTACATAGAGGCGTGCCCCCGAAGGGCACGATTACCAGTCAGGAGAGATATTACTGGGGTTTGCTCTCATTCCACCGGTCATGATGTTACTACATGAAAATCCACTGGAATGAAGCCAATTTACCGTTTTATCCTGGCAATCGTCCTACCTCAAGATAATTATATACTATCCTCAGGTCCCCTCATCAGCATTCCAGTGGATACTCCAAGGTCAACAGTTTCAGTCTACACAGTCCTCCTGATCAGCTAGAATCCGGTCCGCTGGTCTCGCGGATCTATCCCAATCACAAAGAACAGTGCGGTTACCAGGATAAGAAGCCAGAACAGGTTGATGGGGCTCTGATGTGAGTCATCTACCTGAACTGGTCCTGCGTCAGAGATAGAGGATGTCTGGCCCGCTGGTAGAAGACTGACAGCGGACTTTCGTGAGATCTGATGGGCAGAATCCCTCAGCCGGGTGATTTGCAGGTCCAGGGCACTCCCCTTTTGGACAACAACTGGAGCATTGACCAAACCTGGCAGAGCTTCAGAACCTTCAGGGTTCAGGGGCTGCGAGAGAGTAATATCCTCCGAAATGGTCTGAGAGGACAGAATCCCTGGCAGGATCCTTGTTCCCGGCCCTAAGAGCTCGTTCATGAAGGTTTGCGTATCACCAAACATGGCTACATGGTCCAATCCCAGCACATGGCCCAATTCGTGGGTGATCACTGTAAGCAGATCGATCTGGCTGGAAGAACCCTCTCCTTTCAGGTCAAAGGACCAGCCGTGGCCGGCCGCATTGCTGTCGATGAAGACCTGATTCTCAACCGTCCTGCCCAGGTCCAGCCCTTTCAAATCCTTGATGACAAACCCCACCCCTTCCAGCAGCTTGAGCTGATCTGTGTTCGCTACCGTCTCAGCCATCAGGGCCAGGGCCTGGCTGGCAACCAGGTCCAGCTGAACCAGCTTCAGTGTGTCAGCGGAAACCATCTCTGCCGGAGCATAATAGGTCGCTCGCAAAGCGTCTCCTTCTTCAGGCTCAGCATAAGCCGGATCGTCGGTTTTGAAGGTAAGATCGTCAAAGGTAGTTGTGCCGCCACTCGTAAAGAGTCCAAAATCACCATCAACTACAACCCCGTTGAAGACAAAACCAGGTTTGGTCTGGCCATCGACAACCATACTCATGGTGAGGCCTTTGATGACGATGCGCAGTTCATAGTCTTGATCAGGTTCGATTTCCTGGGGTGTCGAAAAATCAACCACCCAACCACGTCGAGCTGTGTAATGGCCGACCAGCAGTTCATCAGTCTCTGCCGAAAGCCCAGCAAACTTAAAGTCGCTGTCACTATACCGGTCAAAGATCACACCACCGAAAGCCTCTGTTTGCAGCGTTGTTTCGATTTCTATCAGAGAGGTTGACGAGATCTCCAGATCCGCCAAACTGTATGTTTCTGATTCACCTGGTGAAGGTGTGCCAAGATACTCACCACTGCTGATTGTCCAAGCACCTTCCAGATCAGAGATCAGAAATTCAGGCGTACTTTGCTCAAAATCGTCCGTCAGTTCTAGGGTGGTTTCAGGCGGGATGACCTGGATGACAACATTATCAATGCTTCCTGAGGAGTTATTTGTGCCCACTCCAAGCAGTCCAGCATTCAGGCCGTAGGTATAGCCATCGGCATCTACCCGCGGCGCGAAGGCATAGCTGAAGACATCCTTGTTGTCAACTAAGAGTGTGGCCGTTGTTCCGTTGAGAGCGAGGAGCAAATCGTAATCCTTCAGGGGTTTCAGCTTGGCGTTGCTCTGGCTGACAACATGCCATCCATATTCATCCCGATATCCCATTTCCAGCTTGTCATTCGAGATATTCACGCCGGCAAACTTGAAGTCCTCCGGCCCTTGATAATCGAATATCAAGTAGGTATTGGCCTTTGAGCCGCCGGTGGGTTTCTCGGTATTGATGGTGGCCAGCACCTCAAAGTACTGCGGCTGGTAAACGTCAGCGTAATAAACACTGACCGCGTCACCACCCAGAGATGTAGGACCGACAAAAAAGCGTCCAGTCTGTACTTCCCAGGTGCCTGAGTCAGGCACAAAGCTGCTCGAACTCCCGTCATTGAAGTCAGCCGAGCGCAGCACATCGCGCCGGCCGCCAGGGATGTTGCCAGGCTGCGGATCTGTCGGACCGCCGGTTTGATCCTGCCACAGGCCATGATCTTTCTGGATCACCAGGCCCAGCTCACCATCCGGCTCACCATTGCGATCGGGGTTGGTGCCGGTATCGGTATCCCGGGTGGGATCGATTCCCTGGCTGAAGGACAGCGAGTAAAGGAACTCGAACAGCCACGGCGGTACCTGCCGGCTGTTGGTAGCGATACCGAAGGGAGCGAACGGCACGATGTAGGAGTTGAACTCACCTACCCAGTCGATCTGCCGATCTCCGCCGGTATTACCGATCAGGATGTCGAGCCCGGCACCGCCATATGCACGATCTTGATAGACCGGATGCGTATCAGGTATGTCGTTAGGACTGGGCTGGATCTTGCGGCCCTTCTGGTCGCCGTACTCACCCTCTCCAACAATCGTCATGACATCATCACTGTTGAGCAGGTCATTCCCCCACCCTCCCCAGAGCGTGTCCTGTCCCGTTCCACCAACCAGCCAATCATTGCCCAAGTCACCCGCAAGGACATCGGCTCCGTCGCTCATACGATCCGCAAACGTTACACATGTTCCATTGGGTAGATACTCGACACAGCCGTTGAGGGGGGTCCCTTCGTCACTGTCGAGGTTGAGGAACCACATCAAGTTGGGTTCTTCATCAAGTTTGTCAACCGTTCCATCCGGGTTGAGGAGAATGGTCCGGCGAGGATCATACTCATCGTAAATGGCAAACTCACCCAGACGATCCACAATCGGTCCATTATCATGCCAGGCATCGTAATCTTCGCCAAAATGCAGCAGGTCGCCCGGGTTATAGGGCCGAGTCCAATCAGAGCGATAGGCGTTGGGCAGCCGAGTTCCATCACTGAGGTCATAGATCTGCGTGTAAGCGTTCCAGATCGCCTCTCCCCCTGCTACTGCGTCATCACCTGCTCCAGCATGTAAGAAATCTCCTGCGATGCCTCGTAAGCCGCTGGGGACCTCCTGGTTGTTCTTCAAACCAGCGATCTCAGCCGGGTAGTAGAGGATCTCTCCCCCTAACCCGCCGAAGATCACATCATCGGAGTTGTTGGCGTCGAACAGTGGTTGATCCGACCCAAGCGCGTTGGGGGTAAGGTTGAAGGGTGTGAGATCGAAGGTCTTCTTGAGATCACCCTCGATGTTGATCACTGCTGTTTGCACATCCCCGGGAGTGGCGATCCACTGGTTCAGGTACTCCTGGCAAAGGACATTCTTCTTCTCTGGACAGGTTCCTGTGGGATACAAGGGGGCAACACCGTAAAGCGGTTCACCGTACAGGTCACTATTTCTGCTGGTAAAGATCCGGCCATCGTCACCCAGGATGCCATCCTGTCCAACGCCACCGGAGATCCAGTCATTGCCCCAACCGCCGATGATGTCATCATCATCCGCGTCGCCGTAAGCCACATCGTTGCCGCCGCCGAGGTAGATCCAGTCATCACTCAATCCACCGTGGACCTCATCATTGCCAGCGATCTCCCAATGCCCGTCGCTGACCCAGGAATTTCGTCCAGGCACAAGTTCGAGCCTGGCGCTGCAGGCATCCGTTGCCGGCGATCCACTGCAGGGACCTTCGGGATCCAATCCGAACCGATCCGGTCTGAAGTCGGGTCCGCCTGGCGTGTAATCCAGGTAGGAAACTCCTCGGACGAGGATCTTCACTGCACCATAATTGTCATAGTTGAAGGTCACATATCTGTTCGGTGCGATGACACCTTCGCCATCCGTTCCTTTGAGACCAACAACCCGAATGATCTGTCCGTTATCTCCCACAATCACGTCCGCGTCACTGGCATGCCGATCGGCAGGAACCGGGTCACCCGGTAATACTCCACCATTGTCATTACGGTCGGTGTGTTCACCGCTTCCACCAAAGAGCAGGTCGCTCCCATCAGGCCGGAGGATGCTCTCTGTCAGGCTGAAGAAATCTGAGCTGCCGCCCAGGATGTCATCCTGACCCTGTCCGCCAAAGACAATGTCGTTGCCAGCATTACCTTCGATGTAATCTTCACCATCTGTCAGGGCATCAAAGGAAGGCACCAAGTCCAGGTCCCCGACCAGGTCGCAGGTACCAGCATGGGTGGCATTATTGTCATTCTCGTCAGTTGTATCCGGGCATCCATCTGGTGTGCGGGAAGCGCTGGAGTGGATGGTGATCGTGATATCATCGACCAATCGTGCAAAGGCCCGTTCGATACCGCCATCACCCTCAAGGATATCCGCTCCCATCTGGCCGAAGATCAAATCATGCACCTCACCCCCGGCGATATGATCATTGCCGAAGCTGCCAGCACCCTTGGTCCCGTCGTCGACTGCGAAGGTGTGGAATTCCTCTTCATCATTCGTATCCTGATCGAAGACCACCAGGTACTCAGCCCACCACGGATATGGATCGATTCCGGGGCTGTCTGGATCACGGTAATCCCGCCAGTATCCATCAACCAACAGCTCACCACTGTTATCCGCATTCGGTGTTGGAACACCTGCTGCGGCAGGATCCTGGTCCGAGCGGCTGTATAACATGCTGCTGATAAGGGTCTGGAATCGTCCACTGCTAATGTCGCCAGTGGAGATATTTGTCTGATAGGTTTCAACTACCCGACGGTGCAGGAAGATCTGGTCACCAAAGAGCAGATCATCATGTTCATTACCGTCAAGCAGGTCATTACCCGCCCCGCCGACAATGATGTCTCTGCCATCGTTGCCAAAGACTATGTCATCAGCGCCGTTCTGGTAAGCGCGGGATTCGATCTCGCGGATCGAGAACAGCAAAGTTGTCTGGATCTTCTGCAACCGGGCATCCGGGAGGTTGGGATCCACAACCTGCTGGATCACAGCCCCGTGGTCGCCAAAGATGATGTCATCATAGACAAACTGGCTGTCCCCTGAGATTGTCCCGGGGCCCTCACCATAGAGCAGATCGCGTCCAGCTTCCATCAGGTCAACCACAGGCGAAGCGTAAGGTTCGATCGTTGTGCCGTTGTTAATGAAGCCGGCATAAGTGATCGACGGCAGCGGGCTAGCGTTGGTGGTCTCGATCGACAGGGCTCTGGTTAGGATATTCAGGTTCACACCTGAGTCACCATAGATATGGTCCACACCGCGCAGGCCGTGGATCTCATCGTCACCGGAGCCGCCGGCGAGATGATCGCCCGCCTGGCTGCCGATGATCAGGTCATCGCCATTTCCGCCGTAGGCCGTAAAACCTATGGTGGGCATCTCGCCCTCGCTTACATCCGCGAAGAGGGCGCTGGCGTCGATAACATCATTCCCTGCATAAGGATAAGGATTGGCCAGCGGGAAGACCCATTCATCATCTTCGTTTTGCGAGTCCGGGATCAGCGTGAAGGGATCGAACGGCTTGGGACCAAACTCATAGCCGAGCACATCATAGGGATGGCCGCTGTACCAAACGCCATCTTGGGAAGTATCGCCGTACACCACCAGCGGTGAGTCGGGACCCGCCAGGACCTCATCAGCCTCCGGGCCGCCGACGGTGATGGTATCGCCGCCAATGCGTACGCCGCCGTCTATGAGCGGATCGTAGCCGGTGACCGTGAGCTGTACAGGTGTGTATACTGTTGTTGTTCCATCGATCGTCACCGTCGTCTGTAGGGCCACATTGTAGAGTTCAAGCGTTGTGACGCCGACCGACTTGACGGTGTAGGGGCCGGGCAGGCCGCTGATAAGAACCTGCATATCAGGCTTGAAGCCTGAGGAGTCAAAGTCGAAGGTCTCGCAGGTCAGCGTGCTGGTTGGATACGGATCTGCCGTCCCATCGACTGAGACGTTCATAGCATCCGTGACCTGTACCTGCAGCGGTTCAACGACATGGATTTCTGCGTTGTCGCTAATTGGGGACAAAGTACCGGGAACCAACGGGCTCTCGGCCACCAATGTAAAGGGATTGATCAAATTGAAATTCATCACAGAACCCACACCACAACCCGGGAAGGGATCGACGTACGGGCAAGCAGCATCGCTGAAGCCGAAGATCGTGCGTGTCTCGAGGGCATCCCCGACCTGAATGTGCATCGGCTGCCCATTGGCGAACAGAACAGCGTAACCATCCGCCGTCCAGGAACGACCATCATTGCGTGTGATGCTGTCAGTCGTCACATCGATCTCGAACTCGGTTGAAAGCGGATAGTTTCCGCCGCCGTGGATGACCGTCAGTCCGCCGTGCGGGCCGGGAACAAACACTGTTTGTTCAGTTAGTGATACATTCGGGAGCAGCAGGCCGCGCCGCAGGGTGATGGTGTGTCCATCCGTTGAGATGTCCTGCAGCCGCCAACCGGGTCCATCAAAGCCGTCGATCATGACCAACTGGCCGATTTCAAAGCCTTCGTCGGCCCATAAACCTCCCAGCCATTCGATTGTGCCGCCGTCATTATTGAAGGTATCGCTGCTTATGGTGACATCGTCCGTTAATGTGACCGGCACATCGTCGGCCGTTGTCGTATGCAGTTCGGGGGTCCGGTACACCAGTGTTGTGATGACAGCCGTATCGGCGATCGCTGGACCATTGCCAAGCAGGAGCGTCGTAGCACTCACCGCCTGGACCGTCCATTCACCGACCAAGCCACCGATCGTGACCTGCTGAGCAATTTCGAAATCAGCCCATGTGCCGCTGGCCGCCGTCAAGGAGGCACCGGTGGCGCTGCTGTTGACCGTAACACCAGAAACCATCACAGTGTCACTTGGTGTAGAGTAGGCAGTCGATCCTGCCAGGTGCATGACAGTGTTGTCTATCGTATCACCTTCAAAGGTGTCGCTGAACCCGACCACAGTCCAGGTCTCAGAGTTGAAACCTGAGATATGAACCGGCAGCCCTACCAGGAAGCCCTGCGACTTCCAATCGAACGGGGCTGAGCGTGTGATATCGATACCGGTCGCTGTTGGTGTGACGATGATGCTGCCGACCAGTTTCACCGGAACATCGGGATCAAGCGTGCCGTTGACCTGGAAACTGTCGTTGCCCTTGCCAAGCATCAAGTTGACTACTTCGATCGTGCTTACAGCACCGTCGGTTTGGAATTGACCGTCGACAAACTGCACGGATCCGAAACTGATGCCGCCTGGGAACTCCGCCGGCTCGCCAAAGGTCTGCGGATTGCCGGAGCTATAGGTCAGCCCGAAGTCCAGATCGTCGGCCAGACCAAGGCCGCGAATGGTAGTCGAGGTCATAGTGCCTATCTGGTCCTGTTGGCTGCCGTCGTTGTAGATATTCAAAACATCGATCTGTTTCGATTCGGGCGGCTGCGGGCCAATAGCGAAGAGTGGTCCGTCTGCCTCACCAGGGAGCTTGAGACCAAGCTTGAG
>Ga0209834_10000406_pt1 | contig 26505 bp, 26 predicted proteins | sample Mar14236cmmetaG_FD_184134 | JGI IMG/M metagenome (GOLD analysis project Ga0209834, IMG submission 184134) | Marine hydrothermal vent microbial communities from Guaymas Basin, Gulf of California to study Microbial Dark Matter (Phase II) - Marker... ...
CTACCACAACAAACCCGCGGGGGCGTAGTTCAGTTCTGGTTAGAACGCCGGCCTGTCACGCCGGAGGTCGCGAGTTCGAGTCTCGTCGTCCCCGCCATTAGAAAATCAAGGGGTTACAGACATCCTGTAACCCCTTTTTTCGTTCCAGTGCATGAAAAACTGTGTGAATCTCACTTGAAATTTTCCAGGTTTTTGAGTTCAAGCACCCCCATGACATCCCTGGTATCACTGTAGTTACCTTTCACCTAAATTTCTGTTGTAGTTTATTTGCAGTGCTTCAATACCTGCTGGGCTTTCTTGAGGTTGACCTTCTGCAGATTTCTGTTAACGCGCAACATGTCGTCACTTAGTACATTTGTTGACTCCACCAATTGCCACTTTATGGTGGAAGATAACATTCCGTAGCCCCTTAAATCGACAGATACCGCGGTCTGCCTAAAGCCGATCGCGGATTTTCGGGTTTTTCTTGACCCAACAGAATGGTTGGTTATAATGGAATTCGGCCCATTATCTCCAAGCACTTGTTTGCGAAAAACACACCTGTTTGTTGGTTTTCACACCGGCCTGAAGAATTATTGCAAAAAGCGGTATATGATGAATTTCACCCACATAGGAAAATGGCAAAGGAAATGGGTATCGACACCTATCGGATGGAAAACCGGATATCATACGCACTATTCAGAAGGCCGAATATCGACTGCTACGGAACCGAAATGGTGACCGAGTACATGGATAACAATCAATCATTTAATGAATTTGAACAAACCGTGAAGGCGTTGGGATACGGTGAACGAAAGCTACAAGCCTTTATGGAAATCTTTGATAACGTCTTAGGAGCGGCTCATGAGCCCTTGGTGATGCTTGATTCTGATTTGAAGGTTGTAAAGGCCAATCATTCCTTTTACCGGACCTTCAAGGTTACGCCGGAGGGAACAGAAGGGGTATTAATTTATGATCTTGGCAACGGGCAATGGAATATCCCAAAGCTTAGAGAATTACTTGAAGATATCCTTCCCCACAATTCCACATTCAATGACTTTGAGGTGCAACATGACTTTGAGACCATTGGCCGAAAGATAATGCATCTGAACGCCCGGCGGATACACGGTGAGGCAAAGCAAAGCCAAATGATTCTCCTGGCCATCGAGGATGTGACCGAGCGTGAATATTACAAAAGACATCTTGAGAAACTTGTTGAAAAGCGGACGGCAGAAATCAGGATGGCAAAAGAAGAGGCGGAAAAGAGCAAACAAATTGCCGAATCCGCACTTTTCGAAATAAAGAGGTTAAAGGAGCAACTTGAAGCTGAGAGGGCGTATCTACAGGAAGAAATCAAGCTTGAATACAACCATGAGAACATCATCGGCCAAAGTGACGCAATCAAATACGTATTTTTCAAGGTTGAGCAAATAGCCACTACTGATACCAATGTGCTGGTTCTCGGCGAGACCGGAACCGGAAAAGAGCTGGTCGCCCGGGCCATTCACGGTTTAAGCTTGCGCAAAGAGCGAGCCCTCGTAAAGGTGGATTGCGCTGCATTGCCTTCAAACCTTATTGAAAGCGAACTGTTTGGTCATGAAAGAGGGGCTTTCACCGGCGCCCATTCCAGACATCTGGGACGGTTTGAGGTCGCCGACGGTGCCACCCTTTTTCTTGATGAAATTGGCGAACTGCCGCTGGAATTGCAATCCAAGCTGCTCAGGGTCGTACAGGACGGCGAGTTTGAACGCCTGGGCAGCTCCCGTACGATCAAGGTCGATGTGCGGATTATTGCGGCCACAAATCGCAATCTGGAAGAGGAGGTCCGTAAGGGCCGGTTCCGTGATGACCTCTGGTACCGTTTAAATATTTTCCCTATCACCATGCCGCCGCTCCGCGATCGGTTGGATGACATTCCGCTTCTTGTGGACTTTTACGTCAAAAAGATCTCCAGGCGAATGGGCAAGTCCATTGAGATCATCCCGACGAGAGTTATGAATGCCTTGCAGAACTATCACTGGCCCGGCAATGTCCGGGAATTGGAAAACGTCCTCGAACGTGCGGTGATTAACTCCTCGGGGCCCAAGCTGCGCCTAGTGGATGAACTGAAGACTCGGCAGAATGATATATCCTGTGCGAAAAAAACCCTCGAAGCGGTTGAGCGCGAACATATTTTGCGGATCCTCGAACAAACTCAATGGAAAGTGGGCGGAAAAAACGGGGCGGCCGAGATCCTCGGGCTCAACCGCAGCACGTTGCGGGCTCGGATGCGAAAACTCGGTATCCTCAAGCCATAAAGCCCGGGGATTCTCCTTTTCCATATGATCAATCTTCAAGTCATTCTCAGTTGGATCACACACCCTCTCCAGTCATCACTCCCTTGACCTCAACCAGGCCAGGGCCGTGGCCATATTTGACCATTTGCCATATATGACCACTGTTTCACATCAGCCCGGCCCTCCTCTGCCAACCTTTCGATATTTAACAGTCGTTGACAAATCAATATGTTGAGCCATTCGACACACCGCTTATCCATCTCGGCATGAAACTTGGACTTACCATAAGGCAACGTTTGATATTTTTGGTAGGCCGGCAATGCAAAGGCTTTTAGGAATTTGGGAATATACCGTGACACAAACCATTAAGGGGATTTTCCGGAGAGGAGGCTTTGCGTGATTATGGTAAGAATTAAATTGAAGGCACTCATGGAAAAACGAACCGAGGTGATGCAAACGCTTCACTCGATGATTGAGCCAGCGGAAAGGGAGAAGGGGTGTCTTTGCTATGACGTTTTTTGCGATATCGAAGACGAAACGGTTTTCAATCTGATCGAGGAGTGGGAAACCCGTCAGGACCTGGGGCGTCATATGCGGTCTGAAATATTCAGTGTTTTGCTCGGGACAAAGAGCCTTTTGGCCAAACCGATCGAGATGAAACTCCATACGGTCTCCCGTTCGGAAGGGCTGGAGGTCATCAATGCCCTCAGGGCAAGGGAACCCCGAGATGGCCAGCGACCATTTTAGTGTAACAAAGGAAAGCTTATGAAAACCTTGCTGATCTATCCGGAGTACGCGGCAACTTTCTGGAGTTTCAAATACGCCCTTAAATTCATTCACAAAAGAGCGGCATCGTCACGGCCATGGTGGGTTTGCTGAACGCTCCTCCCGGCACAAGACTTTACGAACGAATGAGAGAGGAAGGCCGGCTGATCGGGTCTATCACCGGAAAGCCATCCAGGCCGAAGGCATTGCGGAAGCTAAGGGCATTCACGAGTGGAAATGATCTTCATATGGGAAAAACGGTCAGGTACTGGCCGGGGCCGATGATCTCGTCCAACTTATTGGTCGCAAGGTCATCGTAGGCAAAATATCACAACATCATTCAAGGAGGTATTATCAATGAAACCGGAAGCTGCAGTGAGAGTTAAGTATGGCGTTTGGGGCCTTGTTGTTGGGGCAGTCCTCACGATGATCATCGGTTTTGCGTGGGGGGGTTGGGCAACCAAGAGCACTACCCAAAAGATTTCCGACGAGGCGGTCTTGGCGACTCAGGCGGCGATCTGCGTCGCCCAATTTATGAATCAACCGAACCATGAGGAAAAACTTAAAGAATTAATGGAGTTAGACTCATGGAAGAGAGCCGAATACATCCAAAAGGGGGGCTGGGATAAAATGCCCGGGCAAAAGGAAAAGCCTGACTATTCTGTTAGCCAAGCATGCGCCAATGGGCTTGAACTTCTTATCAAAAAATGAGTTAGCTGTTAAAGGCAACTCATATCATACGTGGGTTGCCTTTTTCAATAAAGAGTTTCTGGAAAGCAAAAGGGGATGAAATGGGCGACAACAGAACAAGATTCCCTGGTAGCCCGCTAGAGGACGACTATAGGCGGAAATGACTATGCCAGGATAACCAGTTGCCAGTGAGGTTTGATAATGCCACTGAATGAAAAAAAAGAACCGGGGGAAATCTTGAAAGATAAGCTTCGTTCAATCTTCAGTCCCAAAAACCCACAGAAAAAGAAGGACGCCTTGCCCACTAAGGCACGCTTCAGCATCTGGTATTTCGTGATAGCCTTCCTTTTGTTTTCCTACATGCAGCAATACTATTTTTCTTCAAAGGTGGAGACGATCCCCTACAGCCAATTTAAACAATACATAGCCGAAGACACCTTGAGCAAATTGACCATCGGCCCGGAAAATATCCGCGGAACGCTAAAAGGAAAAGGCCAAAAGCCGGGCCAGGACCAGAAGTTCACCACGGTTCGGGTGAATGATCCCGACCTGGTGAAGGATCTGGATGCCCACAATGTCAGCTACTCAGGACACTATAAGAGTAAACTCCTGAGCAGCATTCTCTCCTGGATGATCCCCATTGGCATTTTTTTCTTGATCTGGCGATACGCCATGAAAAAGATGGGGCCCGGGATGGGGGTCATGTCTTTTGCCAAGAGCAAGGCCAAGATATTTGCGGAAAGTGAGATCAAGGTCACTTTCGCCGATGTGGCCGGGATCGACGAGGCCAGAGAAGAGCTCCAGGAAGTCGTGGAATTTTTGAGCAATCCCGGGAAATTCCAAAAACTGGGCGGGAGAATTCCCAAAGGGGTGCTTCTGGTGGGCCCTCCGGGTACCGGCAAAACCCTCCTGGCCAGGGCTGTGGCCGGTGAGGCAAAGGTCCCTTTCTTCAGCATCAGCGGGTCTGAGTTTGTGGAGATGTTCGTCGGGGTGGGCGCAGCCCGCGTTCGCGATCTTTTTGCGCAGGCCACCGGTCAGGCCCCTTGCATCATCTTCATCGATGAACTGGACGCGTTGGGCAAAGCCCGGGGGATGAATATAATGGGTGGACATGATGAACGAGAGCAAACCCTCAATCAGCTCCTGGTGGAGATGGACGGGTTCGAGACTAATAAAGGGGTCATTATCATGGCCGCCACAAACAGGCCGGAAATCCTGGATCCCGCCTTGTTGCGCCCGGGGCGGTTTGATCGGCAGGTCCTGGTGGACCGGCCGGATATCAACGGGCGCGAAGCCATCCTGAATATCCACACAAGGAATATCCTATTAGCTCCCGCTGTCAAACTCCGCATGCTCGCAGGACGTACCCCGGGTTTTGTGGGAGCCGATCTGGCAAACCTCATCAACGAAGCCGCCCTATTGGCCGCCAGGAAAGACAAAAAAGCGGTAGAATCGGCGGATTTCGACGAGGCTATCGATCGGATAGTTGGGGGCCTGCAGAAAAAAAATCGGGTGATGAACGCGCAGGAGAAAGAAATTGTCGCTTTTCATGAGTCAGGACATGCGATTGTGGCAGAGTCTGTCAAGCATGCCGACCCGGTCCATAAAATCTCCATTATTCCCAGGGGGATCGCAGCTCTTGGATATACTCAGCAACAACCAATCGAGGACCGCTATTTAATGACCCGCTCTGAGCTACTGGACCGGCTGGCCGTTCTCTTGGGAGGCAGGGTAGCGGAGGAATTGGTTTTCAATGAAATCTCCACAGGCGCTCAAAACGATTTGCAGCAGGCCACGGACATGGCCCGGTCCATGGTCACGGAATACGGCATGAGCGATCGGCTGGGATTGGTGGCCTATGAGCGCGCTCGTCAGCCAATGTTCCTGCCGGAAAGTTTTGCTCCCGCTAAAACCTACAGTGAAGAGAAAGCCGGTCAAATTGATGAAGAAATCTCCCTTGTAGTCGAGGAAGCCCACCAGAGGGTGCGAGGAATCCTGTCGGCTCACCGGGATGTTTTGGATGACCTGGCCCACCTCGTTTCCCAGAAGGAAGTCGTACAGGGGGAGGAGCTTAGAAAGATGCTGGGTAAAACCCCTGCGGAGTAGCAACACACTCCGTTCCGTTTCCCATACCCATCTTACATCGGAGGATAATAATGGGGTGTATTACCAGATTCTTATCGAAGGCCACTTTCATGCCAACCATTTTATAAAATCCCCCTGGCCCCCTTTAAAAAAGGGGGAAATTCCAAAAGTTCCCCTTTGCTAAAGGGGGATATAGGGGGATTTCTTGAAGTGGTTGGTCCCGGAAAGTGGAACATCTCATCATGAGAGAGGATGATATCCTGGGTATCATAGAAAAGTAGTTGAAGGAGGATATGTATTAATGACTATCAGATGTTAAAACCGAGTGTTTAGGGAAGACTGGTTTTTCAAATCATGGAACAGAATGGAGAACTCGTATGGAACAAGATACGAGATATATCCGCTGGTTTGAAAAGATCAAGATTGAAGATATTCCCATTGTTGGCGGTAAGAATGCCTCTTTAGGGGGGATGTGCCGTGAGCTTGCAACCCAGGGAGTCAAGATTCCGAACGGTTTTGCGGTAACTGCCGAGGCATACTGGTATGTAATAGAATCAGCCAGAATTCTCGACGAACTCAAGGAGGCCATGGAGGGTCTGGTTAAGACTAACCTGGATGACCTCATGAATCGGGGAAAAGAGCACACGATTTGATTTTGCGTGCCGGCATTCCCGATGACCTTTGGGCTGAAATGAGGGCTGCCTATGAGCGGCTTTGCGAGGAATACGGTCTGGACACGGATGTCGCGGTGCGTAGTTCAGCCACCGCAGAAGACCTCCCCACGGCCTCATTCGCCGGCTAGCAGGAAACTTATTTAAATATAAGCGGATGTCCCGCCCTTAGAGAGTCCTGCAGCAAATGCTTCGCATCTCTTTTTACAAACCGGGCAATATCTTATCGTATTGATAACAACTTCGATCACTTTGATGTAGCCCTGTCAATAGGATTCAGTGACCTCCGGCAAAGCCGGAGGTCACTGAATTTTTTTATATTTCCTTGACTTTTCAAAAAATAACTTTATAATACTAATAATTGACAATGCAACAGGGTCAATGAGTTGGTTTGGTTTTGAGGGAGAGATCCATTTTCAAAAGTGGCAACCTCAAGTGTCGAACCAGGAAATTTTCAGGGAAAGGAGGTTGTCATCATGGCTAATGGAATCGTAAAGTGGTTTAGTGACCAAAAGGGATATGGCTTTATCGAGCAGGAAGATGGATCGGACGTGTTCGTTCATCATTCGGGTATCAACGGTATGGGCTTTAAATCCCTTAGAGAAGGCGATCGGGTAAGCTTTGACGTGGAGCAGGGCCAAAAAGGCCTTGCCGCGGTCAATGTAACCGTTCTATAAGCGTCACGAAATCAAGAATGAAGCCGCCCTTTGTATTTATTTATAAGGGGCGGCTTTTATTTCCGCAAACTTTGACCTACTGCCCCTATTTCATACCTTCAGACCAAGCAATCCCGTCTTCTCGGACATGTATTGGTCGTAGGCCTCATCGTCCATCTTGAATCTAGGCTCGAGAAACTCTTCTACCAAAGGACCTGCCGTGTAAACAGGTTACTGTATCCAGCGTTGTTTACCAACACCGTGATCGGCTCTGTCCTCTCCTCAAGGTATCTGCAGAGCGCCTCCACATCGTCGTAGTTTGATAGATCCACCCCTTTTGGGATTATGTCCCCCAGATGAGAGGCCAACTGGTTTATGCGATTCATTCTTCTCGCTGCACCTATAACACGGTAGCCTCGCTTGGCAAGGCGAATAACCGTTTCCCTCCCTATACCGCTACTGGCCCAAGTGACAAGGGCGGTTTCCTTTATTCTGGCCATTTACGCCTCCTTTCCGGTGTTAGTCCCCCTGAAGCCGTTCACTGGCATTTTGACCAGGGCTCTGGGGCGACAGCTCTACGCCGATGCTTAGTGGCCTTGCAGAGTCCCCAGCCAAGTAGAGTGTTTGGGTAGGAAATGCAAACTCGATTCCTTCCTCGTTGAACCTTCTGAAAAGTTCCTTATTGAACCTTTCCGTAAAGTCCATGTATGCCCAGTAATCCGGTGGGTGAAACCAGTAAATAACCAGGATATTCAGTGAATCTGCATTAAATTCATTGAAGAACACACGTGGAGGAAATTCAGGATTCATGCCCTCGTGGTTATCTAAGAGCTCCTTGATAATCTCTACTGCCCTATCTACCTTTTCCGGAGGTGTATCATAGGTTATGGTTATATTGGCAACGCGCCTGATATAAGGTCTCTTACCAATATTGCGTATCAGTTTGTTGGCCAGTTCACCGTTTGGTATGGTCACAAGATGCCCATCAAGGGTTCTTATCTTTGTAGAGCGCAGCCCAACCTCTTCCACCGAGCCGTCTTGGCCGTCCACCACAATGCGGTCTCCCATCTCGAAGGGCTTGTCAATGAACAAGACCACGGACCCAAAAAAGTTTTTGACCGTGTCCTGTGCGGCCAAAGCCAGGGCCAATCCACCAATTCCCAGGCCCGCAATAATGGAAGTGATGGGTTTATCGCTCAAAATTTGGGCCACCTGCACCAGCACCAAAACGACGACAGTTACCCTGAGGCTCTTGCGAATTATGGGAACCAGCATGTCATCCAGCTTGGTTTCCGTTCTCCCCGCCATCCTACTAAACCATGTGGTCGGGATGTCTACCAGCCAGTATAGAAAGTACCCTATACCCACACTCAGCAAGATAGCGCTTATGGTGTCAGATGCCTCTGCAACCCATCCCTTTAATTGAAGTATGGCAAGCCCCAGGGAAATACCCGCAGCACCAAGCAGAAATACTGCTCCTTTGCTAACAGCAAAAAGGGTGGTCGCCATAATGGGCCGGTTGGCCGATTCAAACTTCTTTCCAAACTTGACTAATATTAATTTAGCCAACTTCCCCAGGAACAATGAGAGCAGAACTATGCCAAATAGAGTAAGGATTCGCCACGCGCTATTCCCCAGTATTTCGTATTGAAAGATATTTCCCATGCTTGTTATCCTTTGTTCGTTTTGAAAGTCCTCAAAAAGTTTCCTTTCCCTCATTCCCGCAAACTTGGCCCCTGCCTCCTACCCCCTTAGCCAGGCGGGTCATTGGTAACTCCACTTTCGCGTTCCTTGGCAACCTCTTTAAGTCTTCCCGTGCCAATAGAAACCGTAACTCGTTACCTTATAATGAAAATCTCTGTGCGGGTAAAGAGGAAAGCCTTTCAGTATTGCTAAGCTTCATCTCTTATAGATCATTAAGAAAGAAAAAGCAGGTGTAACTGTCGCAGTTGATGATGCAAGAAGGATGATACCGGGCAGTATGTAGGTTCCGCTAAGATTTACAATGGAGAAGCACGAGCAGATCTTTTTTTCAGGCCGCTCAATTGAACCTAGCCAGCTCCTGTTGATGCGCTTCTTAGCATCTTGAGCTTCCGAACCACGTTGTCTCGAATCCAGTGACCGTCCCACCACTCCACGGGATTAACAAACACCCCATTCACCATCACGCCGAAATGCAGGTGATCTCCTCCTGCAAGGCCTGTCTGGCCAGTAACCCCAATTACCTGACCCTTGGAGACAGTTTGCCCATCGTTTACCAATATCTGACTCAAGTGCGAATAAATGGAAGTAAGGCCCTGGCCATGGTCAAGGACTATCGTAAGCCCGTAAATACCAATCCGGTCCGCGAAAATAACCTTCCCGCTATTTGCCGCCTGCACCTTGGAATGGGCCAATGAAGCAAGATCCACTCCCAGGTGAGTCTGCTCGTCTATCTTTTTTCCCTTATAGTAGTAGGTCCTGTGATCTCCAAAACGTGCCATGGTCGCGGAATTCTTCAGCCTAAGCCATGGTCCTTCCCAAAGTTGCTCGCTCGATGTTTTTTTTCTTAATTCATAAAAGGCCTGCGCATTTTCCTTTCGGAGTTTACGATTGATTATGAGAAACTTTTCCACATCGGACAAGTTAGGGGGAAATTGGTAAAAAGAAAAATAAGGCAAGACCTTCCTCAAAAAGCGGTCCGTTATATTAATAGTTTGCCTTCGAAAATTACGCCTTCTTATACGATAGTAAAACCCCGCCTTTGACTCATTTCCTGCCTTATCCTTCCCCCATAAATAGAGCTGCGGGCGCTTTTTTACATAGTATGGCACGCTAAAGTAACACACATGAGCCGTGGCCGGGTAACCCTCTCCTGCCTGAAACCCAGGGAAAAACATATCATCAACATACACACCGCTTTGAACTGTATCAGACGAAGCTTCGTATACAATAAGGCCCGCGCCACCAACGGTAATATAATTCATTCGGCTGACAGGTCTAATGGACGGAGGAATGGTATCTACGACCATCTTCCTTTGAATTACACTAAGATTCCCGTCACCACCGTTGCGCCGGGAATAGTCCCTAGCCTCCAGGATGAGTTCTATTCCCCCTTGGCCGAGGTCAAACACAGACGGGTCTAACACAAAGCTTTTCTCAAATTCATGCTCCCCTTCTTTGTTAAGAAGCCCCTTGTAAGGGAACTTCCTGTCCAGCACGATGACCTTCCGTCCCTCCTGGACCACTCTTATACTCAGGGACTTAAGTCCACTCTTCTTATCTGCTACTTTAACGTGAAATTCCTTTGGGCCACTGATGTAGTAAGGAGAAGGTTCAAGTATGGCTAAGGGTTTTTCGCCTTCAAAGATCACGACCAGGAACCAGGCCAGGGCGCCAAGAACCAAAAGTATGATTATAAGTGCGAGTCCAAAGCTAAACCTCTTTCCCTTTCCCATATTCAGATGACCTCATTATTCGGATTGATTTTTTATGCTTCTTGGACTATTTTCATCACAAATTTAGAAGGTTTTGACCATAACAGGTAATCGCTATAAATTCAAATATTTTCCATAGCCAAGAGATCTTCTGATCAAAGAAGGTGCACAATGGATAGGCCCCCTCATATAGCCGTAATAGGGGCAGGATCCTGCGACGCTGCCACTTATGCACTTGCAAGAGATATCGGATACCGTATTGGGCAAAAGGGATGGATACTTATATGCGGTGGCCTAGGAGGAGTCATGGAAGCCGCTGCTCAGGGTTGCAATGAGGCCGGGGGAATGACTGTTGGCATCCTCCCAGGCCTTAACGTTTCGGATGCCAATGAGTATATACGCCTTGCCATACCAACCGGGCTCGGAGAAGCCAGGAACGCGCTGGTGGTAAGGGCCAGCAAAGCGCTTGTAGCTATTTCTGGAGGGTATGGTACACTATCAGAGATTGCACTGGCACTGAAAATAGGAAAGCCTGTTGTTGGGCTCAAGACATGGCCTAGTATTGGAGGGGTCCAATATGTTGAGACAAGCGCAGAGGCCATAGCATTGGCAGAGAAGTTTTTGGTACGCTCGTAGGTGAAACTTGCTCCCTTGAGTGGACCTCTTATGTTCAGCCCTGGATTTGTTTTGCAATTTTCTTGATGTTCCACATGACTTCCTCCATGTCCACGGTAAGAAGTTTCCGCTCCCGCATCAACACCTTCCCCTCCACTATCACATCTCTAACATCTCCGCCATTAGCCGAATACACAATGCTCGAGATAGGGTCGTAGAGAGGTTGAAGATGAGGCTTATCCAGATCAACTACTATTATGTCAGCCCTTTTGCCTATCTCAATACTGCCAATTTCCTGATCTAGTCCAAGGGCCCTTGCACCTTCTATGGTGGCGCATCTTAGAATAACCTCAGCCTTGAGACTGGTAGGAGCCCCAGAGCTGACCTTGCTCAGCTTTGCTGCGCTATCCATTTCCCTCAACATATCCAGATCGTTATTTGAGGCGCAACCGTCAGTTCCCAGGCCGAGGGGGATGCCAGCATTGATTATCTTTTCAGCAGCACATACTCCTGAGGCCAATTTCATGTTACTCTCCGGACAATGCACCACCCTTGTACCCCGCTCCTTCAAAAGGCGAATCTCTTCATCCTCAAGATGAACACAATGAACAGCAATCAACGATTCCTTTAAAATCCCGATACGGTCCAAATAGTACGCTGGCCTAATACCTTTTTGACCCATAATGGTGTTTACTTCTTCCAGGGTCTCGGACAGGTGAATCTGCATGGGAACACCCCCAGAGTCACATATCTCCATTGCCCCTATCAGGGTCTTTTCTGAGCATGTGACCGGGCTATGGCAGAAAAGCGAGGGGGTAAGAAGGGAGGAAAAGCCTTTCCACCTTTCAATGAACTTCGTTCCAACATCAAGGTTCTTTTCGGGATCAGGGACGCCTGGGGCGGGAAAATCAATTACACCTTGCGCTATCACGCCACGAATACCGACCTTAATGGCTGCGTCAAAGGTCTTGTCCTGAAAAAAATATCCGTCTGAAAAACATGTTGTTCCGGACGAAATCATTTCCCCAAATGCCAGCATGGCACTCCAATAAACATTATGGGGTGAGAGGTACTCTGCTTCTGCCGGAAAAATCTTCTCAAACAACCATTGCTTGAGAGGCATATCATCAGCAAGTCCTCTGAATAAGGTCATTGCTGCATGGGTATGAGCATTTATTAACCCTGGCATGACCAGGCACCCCCTGGCATCTATGGTCTCAACACTGCTGTGCGAGGCTCCCTCTTCACTGGGTTCAATGGCGGCTATCTTTCCGTCCTTTATGTGTACTTCCATATCGTTGATTGGGGCCGCCCCAGGCCGCATAGTAAGAAGTCTTCCAGCCCTAATGACTAGATCGACTGAATTTGAAGTCTTTTCGCTTGACATAATTTTCCATCCTTTCAGATAATAAAGTTTTTTGGCATTACTATCGAATTTAACGTGAGCTGTTATGGCAGTTATTAGACCGTTTAGAGGATTTACATATAATCCGCACCTTGCGCAAGACTTTTCAAAACTGGTGGCGCCCCCATACGACGTCATCTCTGAAGAGCAACAGGATCAATACTACCAGGCCCATCCAAATAACGTAATAAGGCTCATCCTTGGCAAGAAGAAAACAGGCGATACTGACTGGGACAACCGTTATACGAGGGCCGCAGATTACTTGCGCAGATGGGAATCCGATGGAATTCTGGTAAGAGCCAGTGAGCCAGCTATATATCTCTCGTCTCTTACTTACCGCCCACAAGACAATGATAGGGAAAGAACCAGGTGGGGGTTTATAGCCCTTACCCGCATAGAAGACGAAGACTCCGGGGTAATCCTTCCACACGAGCGGACCTTCTCAGCCCACAAAGATGATCGCCTCAGATTGTTAAGGGCCTGCAACACCCAATTCAGTCAAATATTTGGACTCTACGAAGACGAGCGAAACGAAGTCCTTGAAGCCTGCAAGGCATACGCTGATGAGGAGCCTGTGGTCTCATTTGAGTTGGGAGATGGAACCAAACATTCATTCTGGATCCTAAACAATCCGGCTTTATTTCGCAGGGTGTCTAAGGCCATGTTAGACAAAACAATATTCATTGCAGACGGACACCACCGCTACGAAACATCCCGCAATTTCAGAAACATTATGAGGGCAAGGTATGGTAAGCGCAACCCAAATAGGTCCTATGAATTTGTAATGATGTATCTAACCAACATGAACGACGAAGGCCTTACTATACTTCCCTCTCACCGTCTCATAAAGTGGGTTCCCGAATTTGACGTTCAACATTTCCTGGAAAAAGCAAAGACATGGTTTGATATAGGCGAACTGCCGCTCTCTGGCAACGGCTACTATGAAATGGCTCAACAGGTTGAGAAGCAATTGGCTGAGCGGGGTAGATCAGCGAGTGTCCTTGGCTTTTACCCCAATGGTAGCAGTTGCTGCTATGTCATGACCTTGAAGGAAGAAAAGAGACGAATCATGGGCGATGACCTACATCCTGCACTCCAAGAACTGGACGTGTTAGTTCTTTCTCGTTTTCTGCTTCAGAAGGGGCTTGGTTTCTCGCGAGATCAACTAGATGATGAGGAAAATTTTCATTACCAAAGCAGCCTGACTCAAGCACTGGCCTCCGTACACAAAGGCAATTACCAAATGGCCTTCTTCCTTAATCCCACTAAGATAGAACAAGTAAAAGAGGTCGCCCGAAACTTTCTCGTAATGCCAAGGAAATCGACCTATTTTTACCCAAAGGTAATCACCGGCCTGGTATTTAACAAGATAGATCCCCATGAAACCATTGAATCATTCTAGAAACATAGAACTCAGGGATGGTGAAATAATAGATTCTTTTATGGATGGGCAGGTTCGTCTTATTCAGTCGAAATCCGGATATCGCTTTTCCATTGACGCGGTTTTCTTGGCCGAGTTTGCCACAGTTAAAAAAGATGATGTGATAGTCGAATTGGGAACAGGCTGCGGGATCATACTCCTATTACTTCTTACGAAGGAAGAGATCAAACATGCCATTGGCATCGAAATACAGGAGGAATTGGCGAGCCAAGCCATTAGGAACGCTATGCTAAATCAGCTTTCAAATAGAATGTCGGTAATCATGGCGGATCTGCGTTCGTGCCCTCTCATGCCGCGCTGCGCAGACCTCGTCATTTGCAATCCGCCATATCGCAAGCCCAAGAGCGGTCGCCTTAACCCAGATATGCAGAAGGCGATTGCCAGGCACGAGATAATGGCGTGTTTGCAAGATGTGCTGCGTACGACACGCTCGATTCTGCGCCCAAAGGGCAGACTTGCTATTGTGTATCCGGCCGAACGCCTAGCCCACGTCATCTCGCAGTTAAGGAAATTTCAGTTGGAACCCAAGCGCATCCGCATCCAGTACCCAGCGTTAGAGGCAGAAGCCAAGCTCGTCTTGGTTGAGGCTGTCCTGGGGGGAAGGCCGGGACTGAACATTGAGGCTCCCCTCGTGGGCCAAGGTGATTATTCTATTATTCCTCATGGATAGGCTGGCAGGAAGGGTCAGTCTATCACTTCCCTCGCCCCTGCACTGATATTAACTTAAATCGTATGTCACGAACAGCTTCTCTTCCAAGCCTCTCGTTGAGCTTGCCCCTGATATCTTCTGCCATAAACTTCAGCTCCTGGAGCCAAATGGGTTGCCTGACGCCAATGGTCAACACTCCATTTCTAATCACAGAGGGCCTTGCATTGGAAGCTATCACCGGGCCCACCACCTCTTCCCAAACTTGCCATATCTCTGCATCCTTAAGATCAAAAGGCAATCCCTTAGGCCCCGAAAGAGATGCCAATATTTCTCCCAAAGAATGAAATGGTTTGTTATGCTGCTCGCCCATGCAAACAGGGTAAAATTTTGCTGCTTAGCTGTCAACATAATAGCTTCATTATCTCCTTGACGCCATAGCGGTTTCCCTATATCCTCATGCTATAAATCCTATGCAATTGGGGTGTGGAGTGATCCCGATTGTTCAGGTGCGCAATATTTTGGTTTTCGGCTTTTTTGTCATTTCGAACTTGCCCGCTAGTTGGTCGGCCAGGCAGGCAAGGCGAGAAATCATTAATTCCTAGCGGTTATGACTTCCAGATTCCTCGCCCCGCCAACGCGGGACTCGGAATGACAATGTGACATAGTCCTTCAAAACACAGGGTGTCGAGAAAAAGCCGCTAGCTTATTGCCCCTAAACCGGATAAAAATAGACTCATAAAGGAAGGAGTAACTACATGGCCTGGGATTGGGACAAACTGCAACAACAGAAAAAAGGTCCTTCTGGAGGCCGCCCGCCGAATGTGGAGGATATCTTCGAGAAGGTCAAGGGCGCAAGGGCAAAATTCCCTCGGGGTATTGGGTTCATAGTCATAATTATCATACTCTTTATCCTCGGTTACAGTTGCTTTTACACTGTCGGGGTAGATGAGGTAGGCGTTGTCCAAAGATTCGGAAAATACATCAGGACCACACAGCCAGGCCTCAATTTCAAGCTTCCCGCGGGCATTGAGAAGGTGACGAAAGTCAAAGTCAGGTATGTATTCAAGGAGGAATTCGGCTTCAGGACCATACAGGCCGGTGTGAGAACCAGGTATGCCACTGGTTCTGCTTACCTGGCCGAGGCCCTCATGCTCACGGGCGATCTTAACGTGGCCGTCGTACCCTGGATAGTCCAGTATAGAATCAACGACCCTTATAAGTACCTCTTCAAGGTCCGGGACCCAAGAGGAACATTGAGAGACCTAGCGGAAGCTACCATGAGGCTCGTTGTGGGTGACAGAAGCATAAACGAAGTCATAAGCAAAAGGGAGGAGATTGCGGCAGAGGCAAAACAACTACTACAAAAGGAACTCAATGAAGCTGAAACGGGAATAAAAATTGTAAACGTGGAACTCAAAAAGACAAACGTGCCTGAGCCGGTCCAGCCCTCATTTAATGAAGTAAACCAGGCCATTCAGGAAAAGGAAAAGTTGATTTATCAAGCCAGGGAACAGTACAACAAGGTGATTCCCGCTGCCAGAGGCGATGCGGAAAAGACCGTAAGATACGCTGAAGGCTATGCCCTGGAGAGGGTTAACAAGGCAAAGGGTGATGCCGCCAGGTTCCTTGCCCTTTATGAACAATATTCCAAGGCTAAAGATGTAACCAGAAGGCGCTTGTACCTTGAGGCCATTTCAGAGATATTCCCCAAGATTGGCAAGAAGTACATTGTGGATGCGGAGCAGAAAAACCTTCTCCCATTCCTCAATCTGGAAGCCCAGAAAGGAGGGGAGAAATGAAAATAAAGGTAATAATTGTACTGGTAATAATAGGGTTGATTGGGCTGTTCTCCTCTGCCTTTGTTGTGGATGAAACCCAGCAGGTGGTTATAACCCAATTTGGTAAGGCAGTGGGAAAACCCATTGTCAAGCCTGGCCTTTATTTTAAGATACCGATGGTTCAAAAGGCCAACTACTTTCCCAAGAACCTTCTCGAGTGGGATGGAGACCCTGGGCAAATACCGACCCTTGATAAGACTTACATATGGGTAGATACCTTTGCTCGGTGGAAGATAGTGGATCCACTGAAGTTCTTCCAAACCGTGAACAACGTAATGGGTGCCCACGCAAGGCTTGACGACATTCTTGACGCTGCCGTCCGCAACCTTGTTACCTCGCATCGGTTGATCGAAACGGTCAGGAGGAGCAACCGAACGCTTGACACCCTGGAGCTGGGCCTTGCCACCCAAGAAAAATACGAGATGCTCAGCACCGTTAATATAGGCAGGGCCAAGATTATGGAGGAAGTAAAAAAGCAGGCAGAGCCCAAGGTGGAGGCCTTTGGTATCTCTCTCGTTGATGTCAAGATAAAGAGGGTCAACTATGTTGAACAGGTGAGGAGGTCAGTCTATGGCAGAATGATCGCCGAGCGGAAACAAATGGCTGAAAAGTTCCGCTCCGAGGGCCAGGGCGAAGCCAGAAAGATAGAAGGTGAAAAGGAAAAGGTACTAAAAAAGATCACCTCGGAGGCATACATGAAAGCCCAGATAATAAAGGGCAAGGCCGACGCAGAGGCCACGCGCATATACGCAAAGGCATTTGGAAAGGATCCCGAGTTTTATAGTTTCATGAAAACCCTCGAGGTTTACAGGGACACCCTGGACAAGGAAAGCACACTGGTGTTGTCAACCAAGTCCGACTTCATGCGTTATTTGAAGGGTTATGAAAAAAGAGGCACTCAATAAGATTACTGCCTAGGGGGAGAGTTGCCATGGTAAGAACAGAAATCTCGTTATTTCTCAAGAACGTGCCGGGAGAGCTTGGCAAGCTCTCTTCAATGCTGGGGGAAGCGGGGGTGAATATTGACGCCCTCACCATACAAGACGCCTCTGACTACGTGCAGGGGCTGTTCAAAGCAAGGGGCAAGTCCCTGAAGCGAATTGCCCCCGCAGCAAGCTATGGTTCCATGCAAAAGGACTCTGCTGACTACGCCCTCATCAGGCTGCTGGTGGACAACACAGACACGGCACTCGATTTACTGTCCAAGGAACAGTACGTATTTGATATAATGCCAGTTATCGCCCTCGAGATTGAAAATAAGCCTGGCACCCTTGCCAGGATGGCAAAAAGATTTGGTGAAGAGGGAATAAATATAAACTACGTGTATGGTTCTGCCCTGCCGAGGGGCAAGAAATCCCTTTTTGTCTTTTGTCCTGAAGACATTGAATTGGCAGCCAGGATATTCAAGGACGAGGAATAGTAGCTCAAGGGACATGTTCTCTAAAATCGGCCAGTTTTAGTTGAAGACTCTCGTAGCCTTGCCAGCTATTGAGCTTCGGCGTGTAGGCAATATCAATATGGGTTCCAACCCATGGGATCTTTGTTCCCATATGAAAGCCTATGGCATCGTATAGTTTCCCGTCTTCGCGCAATAACATTTTAAGATGCTTTTCCCCAACTACCCTTGCCTCCAAGACCTGGACTGACCTGGTACAAAAAATCGGCTCTGGATTCCCATTTCCATAAGGGGCCAAGGTGTCCAGTGCGTCCACCAGTTTTCTGGAGATTTCCTTGAAATGAACCTCCGCATCAATATTGAGGACCGGTCTCAGGTCCTCGCCCTCCAGGGACTCCTCGGCAATTTCGGTAATTGTCTTTTTCAGCTCATTGAATTTGGCCCTTTGCAAAGAAAAGCCCGCCGCGTGACTGTGGCCCCCAAATCTATCAAGCAGATCCCCTATTCTGCAAACGGCCTCGTAGAGATTGAACTTGTCAATACTTCTGCCCGAACCCTTTGCCTTTTGTCCCTCAAAGGTCAGAACCAAGGTTGGCCGATAATACTTATCCACCAGCCTTGATGCTACAATTCCCAAAACCCCCTCATGCCAGCCCTCCTTTCCAAACACCAGTACCTTTTTGTCCAGGATTGACTCATTCCGCTCAATGACACCGGCGATGTCCCTCAGCACATCCTGCTCAAGTCTTTGGCGAAGGGCATTGACAGCGTTGATCTCACTGGCAAGCTGGACCACCGATTCCTTTTCCTCAGCCATCAATATGCGAAGACATATATCAGGGGAAGATATTCTTCCTGGTGCGTTGAGTCTTGGGGCAACTCGGAAGGCAACCACAGTCGAATCAATATTCTTAGGGTCAGCGGCACTTGACTCAACCAGGGCCTCAAGCCCGGGCCATCTGGTGCTCATCAGCCTGCTCAAGCCGTACTTTACAAATGCCCTGTTTTGCCCCAACATTGGGACTTGGTCTGCAACTGTACCTACGGCCACAAGGTCCAAGAAATCCCTCATGTCGGGCTCTGCCCTTCCCCCAAAATATCCCCTTTCCCGCAACCTGGCCCGCACCCCCACAGCCAGTAAAAACGCAACGCCCACTCCTGCCAGCTCCATTCCGGGATACGACGAGTCTGCCCTCTGGGGATTGATGACAGGGCAATGGAATCGGATATCCTTTGGGATCCTGTGATGGTCAGTGACGATCACCTTCATACCCAATTCCCTTGCAAGGGCCACTTCCTGTTCATTGGAGACCCCACAGTCCACTGTGATAAGGAGCCCTTGCCCAGCGCCGCGTATCTTTCTCACTGCCTCATGGTTCAAGCCATAGCCTTCCTTTAGACGATTGGGAACATATACAGCACATGGAACGCCCAGGTCCTTGAAAAAATGGTAAAGGAGACATGCCCCTGTTAAGCCATCGGCATCGTAGTCGCCATAAATCGTAATGGGGTCCTGGTTGGCTATGGATGTGCACACAAGATCAACTGCCTTTTCCATGTCCGGCAAAAGCCAGGGATCTGGCATATCAGCAAGCCTTGGAAACATAAATGCCCTTGCGGATTCTTCATCTCTCACGCCCCTGTTGATCAAGACCTGGGCTAAGATGGAATTGATACCTAGATTTTTGGCAAGTTTTTGCGCCAAGGGTGACTTAGGCCGGATATGCCATTTCTTTGCCATGGGTCCGTAAGCCATTTAGGCACCGCGGGGGGAGGTTCCGAGTAGGTCTTCCACGTCGGCAATATCGGCTTCAATGTCCACTTCCACTGAATCAACGGGGCTCTCCACCATCTTGATGCGGAATCCATTTTCCAACGCCCTCAGTTGTTCCAGCTTTTCGATCTCTTCCAGAAGGCCCACGGGTAATTGGGTAAAGCGCGAGAGGAATTTCATCCTATATGCATAGATGCCCAAATGTTTTGCGTAGCAAGACTTGGCCCCGGCTTCCCTGAAGTAAGGTATAGGCGCTCTCGAGAAGTAAAGGGCAAAGCCCCTGTTGTCCATGACAACCTTAACGTGGTTTGGGTTGCTCCCCTCTTGTTTCCCTCGAACGGCGAAATATAACGTCGCCATTGAAAGATCTGGGTCCTCCTCCAGGGGTCTAACCAACTTATCCACGAGACTTGGAGGGAAAAGTGGCTGGTCACCTTGGATATTGATCACGATATCCTCTGGCCTCAGCCCTATCGTAGTAGCGGCCTCATGTACCCTATCTGTGCCGGATGCGTGCTCACTTGAGGTCATAATGGCCCTGCCACCAAATGCCTCCACGCACTCTCTTATTCTCTTGTCGTCAGTGGCCACATACACTCCACTCAGCTTGGAAGATTTGCGGGCCTGCTCCACCACCCGCTGTATCATGGGCTTGCCGGCAATTTCAGCCAGCGGCTTACCCGGAAACCTTTTGGATCCATATCTTGCAGGAATGATGGCCACTATTTTCATTTTACACCACCCTCATGGATGAGGAATGGACGCATCAGGAAACCAGGGCCCCTTCGCTCGAGGCAAGAAGCATTCGGCCTCAAGCGGCTTAGGCCCGCTCCTTACATCCTAGAGCCTTTCATCCCGCCCCTTAGGCGGGTGGCAGCCCACTTCTTTGTGTGAGCAAATATCGAATATCGAATATTGAATGACGGCAAACGGTAAACGGTGAACAGTGAACGGTGCACGGTCAACGAACTCCAGCTCACTTTAGACCACTCCTAACTCTCTCCGTAATAACTCGCACACGCTGTATCCGACTCCCATGCCGTCACCTTGTACACGGCCACAGGCCTATCAGCCAGCTCTTCGGCCACCCTGGTAAAAATATACCTTGCTATATTCTCCGAAGAGGGGTTCTCCTCGCGAAATGGTTCAAGGTCGTTTAGGAATTCATGGTCAAGGGTTTCAAGGGCCTTGTTGGTCGCCTCTTTCACATCATGAAAATCCACCAATGTCCCGTCATCTCCCAATTGCTCGCCCCTAACGTGCACTTCCACCTTCCAGTTGTGGCCATGTAGTCTCTCGCACGAGCCCTTAAAATTACGAAGCTGGTGCGCACCTGCAAAATGGGAAATTATCTTTAGCTCATACATTCATTCTACTCCTCTTGGCCAGATTCGTAAGGCCTGCCGCACTCTGTACATTTTCCGTCCACGATTATGCCAGTGCATGTTCCATCAGGACAAAGTATCCGATTCTCGATGTCAAACGCATCCTCGTCATCACTTGCGTCCGATGCCTCTTGATGAAACGGGGCTCCACAATACATGCAAAATTTGGCCTCTTCGGGACTGGACTCCCCGCACTCCTGGCATTCAATCCCTGGAATCTCCTCCATGCAAATTGGGCATTTCATTGCTCTCGTACCCCCTCAAAAAAAAATAGGGCCACTATCACCGGCCCTTCACTTTTAGTGGAACCAAGAACTTTTGTCAATCTCGGTACATTACCCCATCACAAACTATGGTTGTGGCCCTAACTTTTCTTGGATGTCACAACCTGGAAGGATGTGATCTGTTGCTTCACACGGGTGCTTTTACACTTCGGGCAACGTATCTTCTTCTTTTCGTATTCGGAGATAGGCATAACCAGCGTAAATTCCTTGTTGCACTTGTTGCAAATGAATTCGTATGTTGGCATCGCTAACCTCCATGTATTGTTTGTCTATTCGCCGCCTCTTATTATGAAGAATCTTAAACTCTTTACCAGTATTGTCAATAGGATTTCTCGTAAACCGCAAGACAGGCCAATGTCTTGTAACGGGTCCCGGCCTCGCCGTGCACGTCTCGCCTTGCTCTCTCTCATTCAATGGCTGGGGTACTATAATTGCTTACGTCCTTACTTCCCCCCTCTTCTCTGTCTCGCGAGCATCTCAGAGGCCCTTCTCACCAGGGATCTTGCGTCAATCACCCCCGCATCCTCGGTCGATGCTATTCCTCCTTTCAGGCGCAGTTCAATTGAGTTGTCTTCGACTTGAATCGGATTCTCAGATATATGTAGGGACAGTCGCTCTAGCAATTTCATAGCCTTTTTTTTCGTGGTAGAGGGCAAGATAACTACAAATTCTCCTTGCTTATACGTCCCTAGCACGTCAGTCACCCTTACCAAAGATCGCATCTCCTTCGCTACCCTTCCTGCAACCTCTCTGGGTAAATTCCCTTTACTCTCATGGGACACTTGGTCTTCAATCTCCATGAGGATAACCGATAGGGTATTTTCGTAACGTATGGCTCGCTGGAATTCCCTGGCCAGTATTTCTTCAATGGCCCTCGCGTTTAGTAAACCCGTAACTTCATCCCGTGATGATGACAGCTTGACCCTTTCGTGCGCCACCACGTTGGACAGGCAAACCGATACCTTTATGGCTAGCCTCTTAAGAAGTGTGGTATCCATCCCCGGAACATAGCGATCAGGCGAAGCATCCCCAAGGTTCAAGGTGCCAACAACGTCCCCATTTAGCGTAATTGGGGCTAGGGCTAGGGAGCGTATAAGGTATTTTTCGTGGTCAGGAAAAAGCTTGTAAAAAGGGCTCAGGTCCTCGTTTACAAGAATAGGCTCCCTGGAGGATCCAATGAGTCCGAGCAGGGTGTCTCGTGAGACGACGCTTAGCCTCTGCCTCACCACATCCGAGTCAAAAAGCACAGGAATTAGAGGGGCTAAGTCTCCCTCCTCAGTCAACGTAATCCATACATAAGGTATGGCGAATTTTTCACGAATTTCAGTCAAGAGCCTCTCAAAGAGGTCTTTGAAGTTCAATACCGAAAGGATTGTTACCTCAACTTCAAAGAATTTTCTCGCTATTTCCTCATTGCGCTCGAGCCTCTCTAAGATAGCGTCTAGATCGTTCATGCCCTCCCCTGTTCCATATTCCATGGGTCAAAATCTAGCGGCATCTTACTCTTCCCAGTGTATAGGCAGCCGCACTATAAAGGTTGTGGTGTTTTTCCTGGATTCAACCTCTATTTTTCCTCCAAGTAACCTCATAATCCTATAAGTGATATACAAACCTCTTCCCTCGTTGCCTTCACCTTGCATCAGGCGCTTTCTGTCTTCCTCGGGAATCCTGCCGGTGTTTGTTATTTCGGCGCAAGCCCACTCACCATCTTCGAATGTCCTGATTGAAAGGGTTCCGCCCTTTAGCGGTATGGCCTTTGTGGCATTATTTAGGAGGTTGTCAAAGACCCTCTCCAGGTGTATCGGGAAACAACTGACTCTGAGCCCTCCAACAAATGGTCCCTCCCTTAATATCACGTTTTGTTTCAATTGTTCCCTAATTGCCTCCTTGTTTATCTCGAATCTCTTTCGCAGAATCTCACTCATGTCCACCACTTGTTCCTTGCCAACCGCGTATATGCTCAGGGCCAACTCTTGCATCCTGCTGGTTTCTTCAAACAGAATGTCCACATATCGTTCGATCTGGTCCTTGTGTTCCTCGAACCGCCCGTCTTCTAACATTTTCTTCAGCCTTCTGGCAAATCCTGCTGAGGCGATTGCCGGGTTCTTAAAGTCATGCAGTATGTCATCAAGCCTTTCCATGCGTTGGGCCTTCATCAATTCTTGGCCCAAAAAGAGAAACAGCTCAATCTCGTCATCCCTGTATCTTTGCCTTTGCTCAATGGCATCAAAGGTCATAAAGTGCGTGATCTCACCCTCAACATAAAGTGGGATATAGAGGATGGAATTAATATTGTGCTCTTGGGCAAATCTCTTCATGCGTGGAGATATTATGCTGGTTTTTTGAGGATCAACCACCAAAATATAGGATGGAGACACAACTTCATAGGATCCATCGCCTTCATATTCTCTCAGTCCAAGAATTATCTCGAAGGCCGGTTCCGTACTAACCGCAAACTTTTGGCCGATTCCGTGGTAACCGGTTCCCTCGGGATAACCAGCCTCCAATGTCACGTGTTGATAGTCGCCGGTGACCGAGAACAGGGCGCAGCTCTGCACATTGACCACATCCGCAAGCTCGGGTATCACTGCATTGAACACCTCTTTCATCTTTATTCCGCCGCGTCTTCCTAGCCTGCGGAAAATATGCCGGACAATGGCGTCCTTTTTCTCGTTGAGCCGATGCATGGAGATGATTTTTTTGCGTGCAATTACGTAACTTAGACGTTTGGCCAGAAGCTCGGCAATCTTGATCTCCAACGGGCTGAACTCCCTGCCACGTTCAGGAAAGTATATCTGGATAACCCCTCGGGTATCCCTCTCGCTTGGAAAGAACCTTGGTATCTCCAATGGGATGGCCATAAGGGAATGGATACCTCTCCTATAAACCACCTCCTTATCTTCATACCTTTTTTCATTCATTATGTCTGGCACTAGACAAGCCCTGCCACTCTTGACCACTTCTCCTGCGATGCTCCCTTCAAGGGGTATGTAGATCTCCCGATGCTCTTCGTGGGAGGGATAGGAACCATAGGAAAGCATCTGTTCGCTTTGGGGATCGTAAATACGGACCGAGGCTGAACTGGCCCCTAGGAATTCAACGATGTACCTCGTTGCCCTTGCAAGAATTTTCTGCTCTGGCAGGTCCGGATCAATATCTACTATCTCGTCCACCTGTTTTATGATTTGATCCAAGAAACTCGTCAAAAGGTGGGTCTCAAGCCACTCCATCAAGGACCGCCAAAAATCTTCGCTGCACACGGCCTCCCTAACCCAAGGCTCCTTTTTTAGTGCTTCTACTATATTTCGAAGATTAGACCACATACTAAAAAGTTATGAGTGAGCTAAAGTTATCAGTGAGCTAAAGTGTTTAGAGTGAGCCAGGGTTTGTTGACCGTTGACCGTTCACTGTTTACCGTTTACCGTCATTCGTTATTCGACATTCGATATTTGCACACGCAAAAAAGGGATCAGCTGTCAGCCGTCAGCGCCCAGCCCCCGCCTCTGTCCTTCTCTTTCCTTAGCAAATGGAGAATCCAAAGTCAAGAAAGGCGGTTACGCCTCAAAGGCATAGCATTAGTGTATTTGGGTTTGACCTAATCCTTGAGATGTACTAGTCTTAAATTTTTTATATCATATCGCATTGGCCCTTCAATGCTTCCGTGCTTTAACTTCTCCCATCAACCGTCAGTCAGCCTCGTGGGAGGTGAACTATGATCAGGATGATTGCAAGGCTTCTCAAGGTTTTAAACTCTGAATCAGAGCCGGGCCAAGTATCCCTGGCCTTTTGTTTTGCCATGATTATGGGATTCACCCCCTTGTATAGCCTCCACAACATAATTGTGATACTCCTGGTGCTACTCATTAGGGTGAACCTCTCCGGGTTCTTGCTGGGCTGGGCCGTCTTCTCCGGCCTCGCTTATCTCCTTGATCCCCTCTTCCATCGAATAGGACTGGCACTGCTCACCGCCTCTAGCCTGGAGGGCCTGTGGACTGCCCTTTACAACATGACCATTTTTCGCCTTGAAAACTTTAATAATACCATCGTCATGGGTAGCTTGTTCCTTTCCCTGGTGCTTTTCATACCACTTTATATTGTGTTGAACCTTGGCATAAGAAAGTATCGGGAACACATATTGGCCTGGGTCCAAAAGACGAGATTCATGCAGGCCTTTAAAGCCAGCAAGCTTTACCGCTCTTACCAAACCCTATCAGGATGGAGGGGCTAGACATGCAAAAATGGATCAGGTGGCAAGGACTTGGAGTATTCGTAGGTGTAGTAGCCCTGCCTTGCATATTTTGGTTCTTGTTTATAGATGGGATCGTCAAGGGTGTGATCCAGAAATATGGAAGCGAGGCGGTGGGTGCCAAGGTGGAACTACGCAGCGCCGACTTATCCCTTTTCCCGGCAGGCCTTGAGCTCAAGGGCCTCAAGATAGCCAACCCTGATGAACCCATGAAAAACGCCGTTGAAATTGCCCGCACAAATCTCAACTTCGACACCCTGAACTTTTTCAGAAGAAAAGTGATAGTAGAACAAATGACATTGGATGGCATACGGCTGAACACGCCTCGGAAGACTTCCGGCGCATTGCCCGGCGCGACTCCAAAAAAACGAGCCACGAAAAAAGGCACCCTAAGGCCAGGAAAAAAGAAGGGGCTGTGCGGGGGCAAAGGGCTGCCTGCGCTCAAGATGCCTAACGTAACTGAGGTTCTGAGCAAGGAAAAACTCCCCTCCCTGGAGCTGGTAACCTCCCTCAAGGAGCAAATTGAACAAGAAAAACAAAAATGGCAACAAAGGCTGGCCTCCCTGCCAGATGAAAAGACCTTTCAATCCTACAAGGGGGAGATACAGAAAATCCGCGGAGGTGGAGCCGGCATCGCCGGTATGCTGGCATCTGGCGGCAAGGCCATGGAGCTTAAGAAAAAGATCGAGGCCGATCTCAATCGAATAAAACAGGCCAACGCCGACTTCCAAAAGGAGACATCCACATTAAAGCAAAAGCTAGCAGATGCAAAAAAGGCTCCCTTCAAGGATGCTGCCCGCCTAGCTCAAAAGTATGGTTTTTCCAAGGAAAGATTGGCCAATATGAGCCAGGTACTGTTCGGCGCCAAGATCTGCACATGGATGGAAAAGGCAACCAACTGGTATGAAAAGATCCGTCCAATTCTAGAAAGGGC
>Ga0209834_10000408_pt1 | contig 26491 bp, 19 predicted proteins | sample Mar14236cmmetaG_FD_184134 | JGI IMG/M metagenome (GOLD analysis project Ga0209834, IMG submission 184134) | Marine hydrothermal vent microbial communities from Guaymas Basin, Gulf of California to study Microbial Dark Matter (Phase II) - Marker... ...
ACCAGTAACCTGACAGGAACTGTAAAGGCCATTGTATTGTTCGTCATTCTTCCCGGTATTTTTTACCTGCTGTTTGCTGCGCTGAAAAGAGCGGTGAGCAGTGAATCGTGGAAGAGCGCTATCACACAACTTGTGCTGGCTATTTTGCCTGTAACGGCCAGCATGCACCTGTTAAAAGCCCTGCTTAAAACCACATCACGGATACCTTACTGGGATTTTGTTTTTTCAGACCCGGCAGGAGTGACAACTGCCGGTATGTTAATGGATAATCCCGGGTTGCTTGATAAGAGTTCTTTGTTGTTTTTATCACCTTATATCGGTATTATAGCAGTTTTGCTATCCCTCGGAGGCTTGATTCTTTCGCTGTTAATTATAAAAAAACGACATGCCGTAAACACGTTGTCAAAAGCAATTTCAGTAGGCGCAGTTATTCTATATTTTAGTATGTTTTTCGTCACCATTGTCGCCTGGCGTTTTTAAACCTACGGACATCAGGTGAATATAATAAGTAACATTTTTTTATTGTGCCTGGCAGTTCGCTTTATGTTCAGAGAATAAGAATATTGAAAAAAAACCGATTAGGTTTAAAGAGAGGCAATGCCATTCAGTATGGCATATTTCACTAAATCGACGGTGGAGTGCAGCTCCAGTTTTTCGAGGATGTTCTTTTTGTGAGATTCCACCGTGCGGGCACTGATGAACAATCGTTCGCCAATTTCTTTCAGACTCAGACCTTCAGCGATCAGGCGGATGACTTCTATTTCCCTTTCAGAAAGTAAATCAGTTGAATGACTGCTCTCATTTTTCACATGTTTCGTAAAATTATTGAATACCGTTTGACTGACACTGGTACTGAAATAACTTTCGCCGTCCATAATCTTATCGAGTGCTGTCAGGAATTCTTCTTCAGCGACATCTTTTGCAAGGTAGCCCATAGCTCCTGCTTTCACGGCTTCATCCAGCGACTCTTCATCAGTACTTGAACTTAGCATCATAATTCGGATGTCCGGATATTCTTTTGAAATAATCTTTGCCAGATCGATCCCTGAAATACCCGGCATACTAATGTCCAGCAACAGAATACCTGGTTGCCCGTGCTTCAGTTTTTCCATCAGTTCCTGTCCCGAGCGGCAATATTCCTTCAATTCATACTTCTCGTGGCCGTCCAGAAAAGAGGCTACTCCGTCGGCTACGATCTTATGGTCGTCTGTTATGTATATGCTTGTTTTCATTCTCCCAATTCAATAATAAAAATAGCGCCTTTTCCCGGTTCGCTTTCCACAGAGATCTTTCCCCCAATACTGCGAATGATATCCCTGACAACAATTAATCCGAGTCCGGTACCGCGGTTTTCGTGTTTCGAAGCAATGTTATCCTCCGTAAACAAGTTTTCTGCCTGCTCACGGCTCATGCCGGCACCGGAATCTTTCACAAAGATATAAGATTTCCCATTTTCTCTCTTTGCTGAAATGACTACCTCGCTATCAGGGTCCGAAAATTTTATCGCATTCGATACCAAATTATTGAATACGATCCCCAGTAGTTTTCCATCAGTGTATAACTCAAAGTCTTCCGGAATATCGTTGCGTAAGGTGATCCGTTTCTCGCTGGCAAATTCCTGTAGTACCATCAACACTTTAAGCAAAATAATTTGCAGGTTGATCTGTTTTTTACTAACAGTTATCCCACGTTTCTGACCGATCGCCCAATTCAGCATGTTCTCCAGTTGCAGTTTCAATGCAATGGAAGAGTTGAGCATACGCGACAGGTAGTTTTCCATTTTCCCGCGATCAAGCTGATCCCATTTGTTTTTCAGTGTGGTTGTTATAGTGAAAAATGCCGATAGCGGTGATTTCAGGTCGTGCGAGATGATGCTCATCAACCTGTTTTGCGTGTCGTTTAGTTTCTGCAGTTCTTCGTTTTTCTCTTTCAACAACCGGTTCATCCTTCTGCGTTGCCAGATATAAACCACCAGCAATAAAGCAATCAATAGTAAAAACAGGCTAAAAATCCGGAAAAGCTTTTTTTCGGTCTCGCTCTGCAGGTTCTCGATCTTCAGTTTTTGTATTTCCGTGTTTTTCTTTTCGGTTTCGTATTTGGTTTGCATTTCCACGATCAGGTTCTCGCTGCTCATCTTATTGATGCTGTCGTTCAGTTTTGTGTATTGTTTCTGGTACTCGAAAGCCCGCTTATAATCCTTTTTCTCGCTGTAAACTTTTGCCAGAGCGCTGTACGCCTTTTTTTCCATTTCAAGACTACCGGCCATTTTAGCTGTTTCCAGGGCTTGTTGGGCATAATACAGGGTACTGTCGTATTGCTGCATTTTGAAATAGAGTTCGGACAGATCGATCTCCACGATTGCCAGCCCGTTGATATCCCCCAATTTTTTATGGACATCGAGTGATTTTGTAAAATAGTAGGCCGAACTGTCGTAATCACCTGTTTTTTGATACACATTGGCCATGCCTGTATAAAACCGGGAATACATCTTGGTATTATTCATCTTTTCGGCCATCCGTCCCACTTTGCGGTGATAATAAACAGCGCTGTCGTATTTGTCTATCGTGTTGAACGTACTGGCCAGGTTGGAGAGTGCCATCGTATAGAAATTATAGTTGCCTGTCTTTTCACTTAGTTTTGCAGCCCGGCCCAGATACCTGATCGCTTCGGGATAATTTTCCAGTTTGTAATAAAAAGCTCCCACATTAATCAGCGAAGCTGTCAGCTCTTTGTCATTTGCTACCCTTCCTCCTGATGGCAGAATTTGCTCTTTTATTTCGAGGGAGGCCAGAAAATATTTCAAAGCCGAATCGTACCGTGACTGTTTGTAAAAAGCGGCCCCCACATTATTATACACCTGGGCCATTTTTTTCGGCATGTCCAGTTGCTTATACATTGCAGCCGATTTAATATAATAATAACTGGCGCTGTCGGCTACACTTTTATAGTAATAATACAATCCCAAATGATTATACGTAACAGCTTCGCCCCACTCGTACCGGGTATGCCTGCTTATCCGGAGGGCTTCATTCAGGATAGGGACAACTTCATCGTAATTATTGTAACTCATAAGAAGTGTTGCCAGCCGGTTCATTGCATTTACCTGCAACGTATCATTTCCCGATTCGTCCGAAAGCCGTACAGCTTCCCTGGCATAATACACCGCCCTGTCGGCTGAATCATAATTAAGTAAATCCGATAAATCCATCAGAACCAAGGCAACACTATCAGCAGAGGACACCGTTTTAAGCTGTCGATACAAACTGTCTAGCCGACTGTTCTGTGTAAAAACGAGAAAAGGCAGACATAAGATGAATAATGTACTACTTGCCCGATATTTGTTTCCCATGAGTAACGCATTAACATTGTCTGCAAAATACGTAATTTCCCTTAATCTTTTTAAGGAAAATCCCTTATATCCGATTTTCATTTTTAGCTTAGGTTTGCTTTCAGAAGAAATTGATTAGTTGAAAGGTATTAAAATGAAAATAAGAAATAATTTCTCCGCTTGCTATTTTCAATTAAATTTCCGGAAAAGGAAAACAGGTACCTTATATTCCCATTTCCAATCAAATGTGTGTAATGCGCAGGTTATGCAATCCCTTGCAATATTCCCACTTTCATTTGTTTCCTGATAACAGTTATCTAAAAACCTGCCAATTAAAAATCCCGGTTACTCAACTGCCGGGATTTTTTATTTTTCAGTGATACTCCCGTTTATATAATTCACCAGTTTTGTTTCTATTCTTTCAGCAGCTTTTAACGGTATCACACAGGCATTTAATCTACGAGCCTGCCCTTCTGAAAATGCCATTCTGTTGTACCAACGGGGAGTTCCATTTCCCAAATCATGTTCCCATTCGCTTATAAATACATTATCTACCTCATGCTCAAGGTCGAAAACATCATATGTATTATCGATTCTGGTTTTAAAATAAACTGTTTTTCCCTGTACAGTTTTCATCGGCAGGATTATCTCCGTCCAGCTATGAATACCGGGCGCTTTTACTTTAGCATTAAAACCGAGCGTTCGCATTAACGCGCTAAAAGCCATTTCGCGCTCGCTGCACCAACCGAAAGTGGGGAAAGTGTCGCACGACGGGCTGTAATATTTAGGATTTTCCTGCACCAGATCGCTTAAATAGAGAAAAGGTGTGCGGTCGATATCCGCATACGAGTTGTATCTCTTAAATTCTGCCGGAGGGCCAATTTCCGTTAACAATTGGCCCGTTGACACCATACGAATTTCATGCCTCGGATTCGGATCCAGCCAATGCCACATGTATGGGATGTTAAGGATATCCCCGCGTGAACAATCCTCGGGAATTTTGCTTGTCAATAGGTCGTGAAGTATTTTAATGGTGTAATAAGATTTAAGGTTAGTGCTGTCATCCTTATCCAGCTTAAAAGTACGGCAATAAAAAAGGTAGGAACTGTCAAACTCCATGTAATCAGCCATGTGGTTATCAGCTATCGCCTGAAAAAACTGCGGAATAGATAGTGAATCATATGAATAAACGGCTGCCTTGTAAGGTTCTGGCTGGGAGAAGATAACGGCATCATTTTTTACTTCTTTTGTTTTGTTTTGCTCGCAAGATGCCAGCGATAAAAGAACAAAGACAAATAAAATCAGGTGTTTTATCATATAAAATAATATTAAGATAGCCGTCCGGATAAACAGGACGACCGGGGTTAAAAAAATAAATTTGGTTTGGTGGTTAGGTCTGTTATATAACTTATGTGGCGGTTGTTTATTGCTATGCTCCGAAATTAAATACGCCGTATGTTCCTCATACAGTATCCTTTATTAGTAAATTTACCTTTCTTTGATTCGCTACCAAACTTTAACTTATAACTATGTTACCCGGAGAAAAGAAAAAGATTCTGATTATCAATATTTTATTATTTGCTCTGCTGTTTGGGCTGGTTTCTTTCAACAAGCAGGTAATACGCCCCGGGTACAGTCACATTCCATGGGTTCGCCTTCTATCCGGCAGCTTTCCCAATTTTATTGCTGCCTACCTTATCGGCCTGGCTTTTGCCAACGGCATTATGGTCCGCAAATTAAAACGAACACGCCTGTTTGTCTATTTAAGTACACTTGCAGTATTTATTATTCTAACTATTGAAGAGTTGGCACCCATGTGGGGAGCAAGCACATATTATGATCCGGCAGATATCATAGCCAGCGGTATTGGTTCCATATGTACCCTACTTACATTTGAACTTATTACTTTTAGCAAGAGAAAGAGTAAATCTTTGTAATATTGCGTCCTAAACATCATTTAAGATGGCACATAATATGTTCACTTTTGCGCTTACCGTTTTTACAGGCTTTTTTGCCATCATGAATCCTATTGCCAACACGCCAATATTTTTAGGGTTGGTTGAAGGGAGAAGCGAGCTTGTGAAAAAGAGTATCGCCAGGAAATCTACCTTAATTGCTTTTCTGATCGTAGTTTCTTTTACATTCCTTGGTAAGTATATTTTCAGCTTATTTGGTATAACTATTCCTGCATTTAAAATTGCAGGAGGAATTCTTATATTTTATGTAGGTTTTGAGATGCTTATGTCGAAAAAATCGTCCATCCACAGTACCGGAAAAGAGGTTCAGGATGACAGCATTGCTATTTCACCCCTGGCCATCCCTATTCTTGCCGGACCAGGAACCATTGTCACGGCTATGAACTTTGCAACTGGTGCCAGTTTCATTCACATTGGGATTGTTGTTGCTGTTTTTGCCCTTATGATCTTTTTGACCTGGCTTTCTTTTACTTACAGCGAACTCTTGGTGAACAAGCTCGGTAGTAATGCCATTCTGGTCATCGGAAAACTGATGGGGCTGATTCTGGCTATCATCGGAACAGATATGATTATTGATGGTATTAAACTAGCCTTTAATCTCTCATAAGTTTTTACTGTTCACCACCAAACTCCATTAAATACCGTTTGATAAATTCATCCAGATCACCGTCCATCACTGCCTGCACATTGGAGGTTTCATAATTAGTTCTCAGGTCTTTCACCTGCTTATACGGATGCATCACATATGAACGTATTTGCGATCCCCATTCGATTTTCTTTTTGCTACCTTCAATTTTTTCCTGTGCTTCCTGTTTTTTCCGCATCTCGATCTCGTAAAGTTGCGAGCGCAACATCTGCAAGGCTTTTTCGCGGTTTTGTCCCTGCGACCGGGTTTCCTGGCATTCCACCACCAATCCTGAAGGTTCGTGCCTCAGGCGTACGGCCGTTTCCACTTTATTTACATTTTGTCCGCCGGGTCCGCTCGACCTGAAAGTATCCCATGTAATATCAGAAGGATTGATCTTAATTTCAATCGTATCGTCCACAACCGGATATACATAAACCGAGGCAAACGAAGTATGTCTGCGGTTACCCGAATCAAACGGTGAAAGCCTGACGAGCCGGTGCACCCCATTTTCCCCTTTCAGGTATCCAAAGGCAAAATCGCCGTCAAACTCCAGCGATACCGACTTAATCCCTGCCACATCTGCTTCCTGGTAATCCAATTCCTTTACACTAAAGTTGTTGCGCTCACCATAACGGATATACATACGCATCAGCATCTCTGCCCAATCCTGGCTCTCGGTACCACCGGCACCCGGATTGATTTTCATGATGGCATTGAATTTATCCTCCGGAGCACTCAGCATTCTGAGAAATTCCAGATTTGCCACCTTCTTCTCAACAATTTTAAATTGTTTGTCAAGTTCTTCCTGCGATGATTCACCGGCTTCAAAAAATTCGGCCAGCACCTCCAGGTCATTGTTAGCTTCTTCGGCTGCACTGAACTTATCAGTCCACTGTTTAATGCTTTTAATCTTCCTCAGCAGTTCTTCTGCTTTTTTAGGATCGTTCCAGAAATCAGGGGCTTGGGTTTTTTGCTCGTATTCTGCTATCTGAGCTAATTTTCCATCAATGTCAAAGATACCTCCTCAAGGCTGCCAGCCTCTTAGACATTTCTTTCATTCCTTCGGTTGTGAACATGGTATTTTGTTTTTTGGCAAATTTAGCAAATTTAGCATGACAACTTAGACTGCGTAAACAGGAACTGCCAGCTGATGACTAAAGACTATACTATACCCGGGAATGAATTCAGCGGCTATATTTTCATGCTGTCCCTCCGGGATAGGGATTTTGATATAAGATATCAGATGTAAGAAGTATTAGACTGTTGACTGGCGACTGTAGACTGGCGACTGTTGACTGGCGACTGTTGACTGGCGACTGTTGACTGTTGACTGTAGACTGTTGACTGTAGACTGCCACTACACCTCTCCCTTGATCACCTTCCAGGCCAGGCTTGCCTGAAATCCTTTCTGAACTGCGTATTTTACAAGCTTGTTGTTTCGCCTGAATTCGTCTTTTTCATCGATTTTTTTTGATGAGAGAATATTTTTAAGCGTTTTAATGTATTCTTCGTCTTCAATCTCGTTCAACCCCATCTGGATATATATTTCAGGGATCCGTTTCCTGCTCATCGCGTAAAATATCTTGTTTTTCCCCCACTTGTTGCTTCTCAGTTTTCCAAGAGCAAAAGAAATCGCGTATCTTTCTTCGTTGATAAAATCCTCTTTTTCAAGCGTCCGGATGATCTTTTCAATTGTTTGTTCGGATGCTTTCCATTCAACGAGTCTGGCTTTCACATCAGCAAGGCAACGCTCCTGATACGAGCAGTATTTGCGTGCTTTGTCCAGTAAAAAAGTGTGTTCGGGCGACATAAAGACATGCTTTGGTTAAACATGTCCGAAGTTACTAAAAACTTTTTAATAGAAGTCGTAAAGGGTTATATCGAAAACAAGTACTGTATTCGGTGGTATGGCATCTCCCGACCCGTTTGGTCCGTATCCCAAGGCCGAAGGGAGTATTAATTTTATCTTTCCCCCTTTGCCGATCAGTGGAATGCCTTCGATCCATGCCGGGATCAAATTGCTTAATCTGGATGTAAATGCCAGATTCTCTTCAAACACCTCTCCATCCAGGAAGTATCCTTTATAGGCTACTGTAACCGTTGAATAAACATTTGGGTGCTCATCACTTCCGGGCTCCAGAATAACATAATACAATCCGCTTGTTGTTGATTGTGCATTCAGGTTATTATCATCAATATATTGTTCTATGAGCGCTATATCAATTTCCAATTGTCTTGCTGCCGCCTCTTCGTCTTCATTATCCTTTTTACACGATCCGGCAGCGATCATGATTATGCTTAATAACACAATTGTCCATTTCTTCAAAATCATAAGTACTGTTTTTACATTCAAATTGCAAAAATAACATATCATGGATGTAAATTATATTATTTTTGCCTTCTTCACACTTTATTTTTACAAATACGACATTATGTTTATCAAAAAAACGGTTTTATCCCTGCTCTTACCTCTTATATTTCTTTTTTCATGTTCTTCACTCGATGTCACAAACGACTGGGACCGGAATGTTGACTTCAGGTCGTTCAAAACGTTTAGTTTATATCCATGGGACTATAAAAACGGTTATCAAATCAACGATTACGATAAACAGACAATCCTGAACACCATTCAAAACGAGCTGGAAGACAAAGGATATACCTACGTTAAAGACAGTGGAGATATGGTTGTTTCCATATTTATAACACTTAAAGGTAAAACCAGTTACGATGCATACACCAATCATTACGGTGGCTGGGCAGGATATGGCGGAGGCTGGGGCTATTACGGTTTTGGCTATGGCTATGGCTGGGGGCCGGGGTATGGTTATGGCACCGGGTATTCCACTACAACTGTCACCGAACGTCACTACAACGAAGGAAGCCTGATCATTGATGTTTTTAATGCTGCCGACAAAAAGTTGATCTGGCAGGGTATTGGCTCACGGGAAGTTGAATATGACCTTGATAAACGTGACGAAAAGTTGCCTAAAAACGTTCATCAGATACTGGCAAAATTCCCTGCTGTCGGTAAAAAATAAAATTGAATTATTACTTATCTGCAAAAACAAAAGCATGAAAAAATATATCTTTCCTTTAGTTCTGATTTTTCTTTCTTCGTGTAATCCCTGGAAATATGTGGCCGAATTTGATCATAAAGCGGATTTCGATACATACAAGACCTTCGGGTTGTTAAACTGGGATCCGCAAAACGACAAAGTAATAAGTCCCCAGACAAAGAAATATATTCTGTTGTCTATTAAGGATGAATTAGAAGCACGTGGGTACACGTACGAGGAAAACGGAGCTGATCTTCAGGTTTCGGTATTTGCAATTGTGCAACAAGAAACAAACTATGCGGCATATTCCGACCATTATGCCGGTTATTATGGTCCGATAGGCGTAGGCGTAGGCGTGGGATCCGGAGGTGTGGGCGTGGGTGTTGTTGGCTATGGTTTTGGCACCTATCCATACACCATCTATAAAAATGACTATGAAGTAGGTACTGTTGTCATTGATTTGCTTGACAACTCCAAAAAAATCATTGTATGGCAGGGTGTTGCCAGCGGCAGGTTAAGCCGCGAAGAAGCTACCGAGGGTTCGGTAAGGCAGAGCCTTCGCAAGCTTTTTTCCGATTTTCCAAAGAAAAGGGTAAAAAAATAAACTACCTCGCAGCAAAGCTAACGAGGTGTCAAATAGGATTTTCTTTTTGATCGATGCAGAGCATCGGAGTATTTACTCATTTATCCAGATACGCTTCGCTATCGGGATTCGGTCAACTAATATTTTCAATGCACTACGTTTTTGAAAATTGAGTTTCACGAATAAATCAGGCTAAACCCAATAATTCATTCACTAGTTTGGGAACACCTTCACCTGCTTTTTCCTGAATTACAGTCAGATGTGACACGCCTGATACGGGAAATGCTTTTGGGTCGACATAATATTTTGGAATTTCCGGTTTCGTGTAACTGATCAGCCCTGCTGCCGGATAAACTACCATGGAAGTACCGATAACCAGAAACACATCAGCTTGCCGGGCAATATCCAGAGCCTTTTCAAACATAGGAACGGGCTCGCCAAACCAAACGATATGCGGACGTAGCTGGTGGCCTTTTTCGCAGACATCACCCATTTTCAGCTCCCAATGGTCAAGTGTATAAACCAATGATGGGTCGCCGGTACTGCGCACTTTTTTCAATTCTCCATGCAAATGCAGCACATGTGACGATCCGGCCCGTTCGTGCAGGTCGTCCACATTTTGGGTAACGATGTGCACATCAAATTTTTCTTCCAGCCTGACCAGCGCTTTATGGCCTTCATTGGGTTCCACTTCAAACAATTGTTTCCTGCGGATGTTATAAAACCGCAACACCATTTCGGGATCCTTTTCCCATGCTTCGGGGGAGGCTACTTCTTCGATACGGTGGTTTTCCCAAAGCCCGTTGCTGTCGCGGAAAGTGCTGATACCACTTTCGGCACTGATACCGGCACCTGTCAGTACTACTAGTTTTTTCATAGGTTCTCCAGCTTGAATAATGTCAGATAAAGATACAAAAAAAGCGCCCCGGAAAGGGGCGCCATAAGCCTAAACAAGAATCGCAACCATTAATGAATTAGGCTAGCCTTAAAATAACTTCATCTTATCAAGTACTTTCATAACATCTTTCACTGCGGCAGCTGATGTTTTGAGCAACTTTTTCTCCTCTTCATTAAGTTGAACTTCAATAATTTCTTCCACACCATCTTTACCAAGTTTTACCGGAACACCCATATAGATATTCTTGAGTCCGTATTCTCCCTTTAAGCAGGCGCAGACCGGGATAATTCTCTTTTGATCATCCACGATTGCTTCCACCATTTGGGCTGCAGCGGCTCCCGGAGCATACCATGCTGATGTTCCCATCAGGTTTACCAGCTCGCCACCACCTTTTTTGGTGCGTTCTACAATTTTATTCAGTTCTTCTTCTCCCAATAATTCCGTAACGGGAATACCATTTACAGAGGTGTAACGAGGTAATGGAACCATCGTGTCTCCGTGTCCTCCCATTAACATGGCGTGTATATCAACAGGGGCCACATTCAGCGCATTTGCAAGAAAAGCACGATACCTTCCCGTATCCAGGGTTCCGGCCATACCAAAAACCTTGTTAGATGGTTTGTTGGACGCCTGATATGCAGCATAAGTCATTACGTCAAGCGGATTACTCACAACAATAATAATTGCATGAGGTGAATATTTAACCGCTTTTTCGGTTACTTCCTTAACAATACTCGCATTCGTTTTTATCAAGTCGTCACGCGACATTCCCGGTTTTCTTGGTATTCCGGAAGTAATAACAATAACGCCTGAGCCTTTTGTTTTTAAATAATCATTTGTAACTCCGGTAACCCGTGTGTTAAAGTGATTAATTGCAGCGGTTTGCCAGATATCAAGTGCTTTACCTTCGGCAATGCCTTCTTTAATATCCAACAAAACAACTTCTTGAGCCAAATCTTTATGAGCAATAACATTAGCACAGGTAGCACCCACATTACCGGCTCCGATAACCGTAATCTTTTCCATTTTCCAAACTCTTTTTTTAGGTTTTACTTTTTGTTTCACTACCACAAAATTAGTAATAATTACCCAATAAGTATCACCTTAACTTACTTTTATATATAGTTTTTTATATATCTAATTCCTGTTGTCTGGTTTTAGTTCAGTATTTGAAAAGCTGCATCCAGATAGGCGTACATATCCTTACGGTTCGGCCCGATCAATTCGTCGCTGCGCTTATGCCCCAGCCTTACCACAACGGCATTTTTCCCGGGAATGGCAAACACGTACTGACCAAGTATTCCGCGCATATAAGGTATTTTATATCCTTTGTAGTTAATGATCCACCACTGGTAGCCGTAATAGTCAACATGCAAACCGTTGTCATCAGTAAGATAAGTAACGGGGGATACCGTTTCTGCCATGTATGTTTCCGATATCAATTGTTTATCACCCCATTTACCGTTATTCAGCATAAGCTGTCCCCACCGGGCAAAATCGCGGGCATTGGAATTGAAACAACAGTATGCTTTTTCCATCCCGTTTTCATGATCAAGGCACCACAAAGCATCATGACGAGCTCCCATATTTTTCCAGTATTTTTCGGAAGTATATTCGCTGATTGTTTTTCCGGTAGCTGCCTGAACAACCATGGCCAGCACTTCCGAATCAATACTTCGGTAGTAGTAACGACGGCCTGGTTCTTCTGTCATTTTCAGGTCGTTAACCAGTTTTCGCAGGTCGTTTGTGTAGTAAGCGGCAGTTGTCGGCGAGAAAAGGCTGGCATATGCTTCATCCCAGTCAAGGCCGGAACTCATTGTCAGCAGGTTTTTGATAGTTATCTGCTCTTTCCCGCCTTCTTTGAAAGATGGAAGAAAATCGGCCACTTTCTGATCAACACTTTTGATTGCTCCGTCATCAATTGCTGCCCCGATTAAGAGGCCCACAATGCTTTTGGCTGCGCTGAAAGAGTTGGAAAGTGAGCTGTCGCTGTACCCTTCCCAGTATTGCTCATAAAGGATTTTCTGATCCTGAATCACCAACAGGGCTACCGGATCATACGATTCAATTTTATCCATTGTCGCCTGGTTAATCATCATCGTATTATATGCTGAATCTTTCTCCCAGGGAATGTATGTACCCGCTTCCACCACCCGGTTGTGAAATATTTTATAATCCTCAATTCCAGGGTACTGATGAATTATTGCATGCTTAACATAGTAGGGCAAAGCTAAGTACACAATGATAACTAAAACGATAATGGCTAACAGGGTTTTTTTCAGTTTCGACATAAATCCAAATTTTATGAATCAGGTGCAATATAAACAAAAACAGCCCCAAAGGAAAACTTTGAGGCTGAAAACAAGGAATTAATCTTTGTTTATTTTTTATGTGCATCCATCACAGATACCATGATCATATTCACAATATCGTTCACCGCACTTCCCATTGTCAGTATCTGCACCGGTTTTTTCATTCCGTTAAGTACAGGCCCGATAACTTCGTAATCTGCCAGTTCTTTAATAATTTTATGCGTAATATTCGCCGAAGTAAGGTTCGGGAATATCAGGGTATTGGCCGGTTTTCCTTTCAGCTTTGAAAATGGGAAATTTTCTTTCATCAGATCAGCATTAAGGGCCGTGGATGCCTGCATCTCTCCATCGACGATAAGATCAGGATAATCGCGATGTAAAATCTCAATTACCTGTCGAAGCTTGTTTGTGAGCTCTCCCCGTACCGAACCGAAGTTTGAATAAGATAACAGGGCCACTCTGGGCTCAATTTTAAATCGTCTGACTTCTTCCACTGTTTGCAGGGTTATTTCTATCAATTCCTCAATTGACGGTTCTTTATTCACTGTACAATCGCTCAGGAAATAGGGACCTTCTTTTGAATTGACAATATACATTCCACTCACGACCTTCCACCCGCTTCGTCTTTCAATGATCTGCAATGAAGGTCTTATAGAGTCGGGGTAGTTACGCGTTAAACCTGTGAGAACGGCATCAGCATAGCCAGTTTCCACCAGCATAGGGCCAAAATAATTTCTATGTTGCATAACATCCAGCGCCGAAGTCAATGTTATACCGTTTCGTTGCTGTTTTTCAAACAGAATTTTAGCAAACTTCTGTCTTCTCCTTTTTTCTTCAGCACTTTTATTGTCGATAATCTCAACATCATTCAGTTCAAGTTCGTATTCATTAATGATACTTTTTATCACTTCTTTATCACCCAGTAAAACCGGTATCGCTATTTTTTCGTTGATAACTATCTCGGCAGCTTTTAACATTTTATAATCCTGCGCATCTGTAAGCACGATGCGTTTCGGATTGCGTTTACAGGCTGCTTTCATCTGTCTCATTAATGGGTTGCTGAGGCCAAGTCGTTTTCTTAATTCTTCTCTGTAAGCACTCCAGCTGTCAATTGTTTTTTGGGCAACTCCCGAATCAATTGCTGCTTTTGCAACAGCCGGGGCAACAGTTTCAATCAAACGCGGATCGGTAGGCTTAGGAATAATATAGTCTCTTCCAAAATTAAGATTTGCTACTTTGAAAGCGATATTTACTTCTTCGGGAACGGGTTCTTTTGCCAGTTTGGCAAGTGCTTTTGATGCAGCCAGTTTCATTTCCTCATTAATCTCCGTTGCACGCACATCCAAAGCCCCGCGGAAAATGAACGGGAAACCCAGTACATTATTAATTTGGTTTGGATAATCGGAACGGCCAGTTGCCATAACGATATCATCCCTGATTTCCATAGCTACATCATAAGCTATTTCGGGAGTCGGATTTGCCAGTGCAAAAACAATTGGTTTTTTAGCCATTGAAAGCAACATATCCTTTTTCAGGATACCTCCAACAGAAAGACCCAAAAACACATCGGCACCTTTAATAGCTTCCTTAAGCGTATGCACCGGTTTATCTGTTACAAACTGTTTTTTGGTCTCGTTAAGATCCGTTCTGTCCTTATGCAGAACACCTCTGCTGTCAAGCATAATGATGTTCTCGCGTTTGGCACCCAAACGCATATACAATTGTGTACATGAAATAGAGGCCGCGCCGGCACCGTTGACAACAATTTTAATGTCTTCTATCTTTTTACCTACTATTTCAAGGGCATTCAGCAATCCGGCTGAAGTGATGATGGCCGTTCCATGCTGGTCATCATGCATGATAGGGATGTTCAACTCTTCTTTCAGACGCCTTTCTATCTCAAAACACTCAGGTGCTTTGATATCTTCCAGGTTAATCCCTCCAAAAGTTGGGGAAATAGCTTTTACTGTTTCTATAAATTTGTCAATATCCGTTTCGTCAACTTCAATATCAAACACATCTACGTCAGCAAATATTTTAAAGAGCAGTCCTTTACCTTCCATTACAGGCTTGCCTGCTTCGGCGCCAATATTTCCAAGACCGAGCACAGCCGTTCCGTTTGAAATAACTGCTACCAAATTTCCTTTGGCAGTATATTTATAAACATCTTCCGGTGTTTTCTCAATAGCCAGACAGGGGTCTGCTACTCCGGGTGTATAGGCTAATGACAGATCGCGCTGGGTTGAATAGGGTTTTGTGGGTACCACTTCTATTTTCCCCGGACGCCCCAGTGCATGATAATTAAACGCGTCCTTTCTGAATAATTTATCCATTGTTCTGGTAAATTTTAGGTTGAATAATAGCGCGAAGTTACTATATTAAACCTACTACATCGACAGATATCGAGCGCTAATTGTTAATTTATAAACAGTCTAAAATATAGGGTAATTATCACGAAAAAAAAACCGCTTTCCGATACCCGGAAAGCGGCATATTTATTAAAATATCTGTTTCGGATTTCCGAAAGTTGTTGTTAGTTGATCATCACTTTCTCTACCTGATGTTTCACACCATGATAGATTATCAGATAATACATTCCACTATTTAATCGATCAGTATTGATGTTTATCGTCTCATCTGATTTCTGTAACTGCTTTCTGTACACAATCTGCCCCATTTGATTGATCAGTTCAATGCGCGTATCCTGTGCTATGTCGCTGCCAAGCACTAAGCGGAATCTGCCATTATTAGGATTTGGTATTATCTGTACAGAAATTTCATCGTCTAAACTTTCTATACCTACGGTGCCAGTAACGTTTATCAGTAATTCGTCAGAAAAATCTCCAGTTCCGCACTCGTTCTTCACTGCAACACTCAAACCGGCTTCTCCTTCAAATTCCATATTCCAGAAAACCTGTACAGTTGTCGAAGTCCCAACCGTAAATCCAGCTTCTTCGGGCAACAAAACCCACTCGTAGAAACCGGCTCCTTCAACTTCTTCGGTTGTATATTCGGTAATCGATACTTCATTCAGGTTGACCGATGAAGGTCCATCCGGAATGACAGGACTCACCGGTGGCGCATTGATTATGATTGTCATTGTATCGCTGGCAGGGTTACCGTCCACATCAACTAAACTCAGGCTGAGCATAACCACTCCGCTTTGAATGTCGTCTTCCGACAGTGTGTACTGTGGGTTCAGTATATTTATATCGCTAAAGGTACCTGTTCCGGATGTAGCCCAGGAAATAGTATCATAATTTGTGGCTATACCATCACATTGAAAATATTCAGCTCCTGAGCATGCTTCCTGATCAGGTCCTGCATATACAGATGTAGCCATTTCAACAGGTAATACAATGTAATCTACCCATGCACAATCGCTGCCGCCTGTTGCCGAATAGTCTTTTGCATAAACCCAGCGGAATGTATGTTCGCCTTCTGTAACCGGGAATTTTTCCAATGTCCAGTCATCGGTACCCGACCACGATCCAATTTTGTCACTATCAATATAAAACTCCAGAAAATCATAGTTTGGTTCCGAGGATACTTTTTTGAAGAAACTGACCGTATCGTCCGACATCACTTCATACGTTATATAAAACTCCGAAGTCTGTTCATCTCCAATTTCTCCTGACTTAACATCGCATATACCTTCAAACGGGTTACTTGCATTGATACGCCAGTCGGCATCCCCGTCAAAATGCCAGTTGAACTTACTGAAGTTTCCTGTTTCCCAGTCTTCCACCATCGTGCCGATTTTGGAATAATATATTCTGGACTTGGTGTAGCCACCGGAGGTTAACTGGAACCACATTCCTCCGAATACCCCCTCAGGTGCCGTTTCACTTACCGTTACATTATAGCTGGCATATACCGGGACCTGTGGGTTAAGCATAGAGAAAATTGTATCTGCTGACAATATGGTAATAAACGGATTAAACGCCTGGAGAGATGCCATTACATCACCAATGGCTGTGTGACCTCCGTTTTTAGCTTCAATGATCATTGTGACTGTTTCACCCGGATCAAGTCTTCCGTTGCCATTACCGTCTGCGGCATCATCAATCGTCATCTCTCCCAGAATAAAATCAGGAGCATTGGCAGGTATGCTAAAATTACATAACCAGGTTGAGTCTTTGCTGTCTCTTAACAGCATATCAAATTCCATGTTCATCTGATCGGGAATATTATTGGCCAGGTGGATTAAGAATCCGTTTTCACGATCAACAGTTTGGTCAGCACCGACTGTTCCATATGATTCCGTATTGTCCAGTATAGTTACATACTCGTTGTTTACGCTTAATGTAGCCATAACATTGCTGGCATCCTCAGTTCCAACATTCTCAACAGTTACAGATAAAAACACATACTCGTTATATTCAGGTGAGTTGTTTCCATTCCCAAGCGAATCATCATTTATCTGGTAAGCGGAATAAACAATATATGAGCCATTAGCCGGCATTACATCAATTGTTGCTATATACGGCCTGAAGTTAAATGCTGTTACAACCAGATCAAGCGTAACAATATTCATAAGTTCATCAAATTCAATAGTTGCGGTACCATCTTCTATGAAAGCACTTCCAATCAGTTCTCCGTCCATACTCAATGCGGCCAAACCATCATCGGCATTACATGTTATGGTAAGGGACGAGGTGCCCAAAAACAGTATTTCAGGATGGGTCACCGTTAAATCCACAGGTACAGCCGTACGCACCATAAGCGATGGGTCGCCGAAGATAGTCCATGTATCGGTCATCTCATCGCCCTGGCTACCGTAAGCATCATTCATTCCCATGCACCCATTCATTGTGAGGCCTCCGAATGTTCTTTTCACATTATTTTCATCAGCACCTATAAGCACATCGATCATTTCATCCTGACCCCTCATCGGAGGATTCCAACTCTGGTTAATCGTCGACATAATCGTGGCTACAGCACCTGTTGGCTCTCCGTCATTTTCAGCTCTCAACCAAGCCTCAGCAAAACATGTGCTATTAACAAAGTTGCCATTAACACAGGCTACCGAAATAATAAAAGGCAATTTCCCAGTATTTGTAAGCTGGTTTACATTTGAGTTTGAAAACCCTGAAGATCCCCAGGAAGTCGTACTTCCATGACCCGTATAATTAATAACGGTGGCTCCTTCGTTAACACCTACGGCTACATCAGAAGCGTTGGGATTCCCATCTTCGTCATTACCTCCCTGCGATCCGTCAAAATACTCATAGGCATAATCATACGTGAACGGTATCAGTTTGTTATCACCGATATTTCTGATGTGCTGGTAATCATACTCATTGTCATCGCCGGGTCCCTGGTTAGATGCGACACCTATGCAATGTGTGTACCAGTCAGTATCGTCAGCAATCGGATTTTTTTCGTAATCAATAGTTCGCTGTACCTGTGTTACCACCTGATCCTCAGTTTGCGCCGAAAAACGGCCTACAAACAAATCAGGATAGTGGTCGTTACCAACAACATAGGAGTAATCAACATCAGAATCGCCGCTGGAGTAACTGCTCGGCACCTGCTGGGCATCACCAACAAGCAAAACGAATGTCAGACCGTTCTCATCGTAGTAGTCAGAAATATATTGTTTGATGGCTGCTGAATTTCCAATATCAGCCACATCCACTATTTCAACGGGCATACCGGCCATTGTTTTCCATTCGATAAATGGTTCCATTTCATCCATGAAATCACCGTAACTGATAATAAGCATATTTCCGTGTTCATCAACAGGATCATACCTGTTTGATGCGTTGTAATTAAGGAACTGCCTCTGGTAAATTTTCCTGAATTCATCATTCACTTTTTCGGGAAATCCGGTTCTGTCAAGAACATTGATGTTAGAAGTTCCATCTTCAACCACTTCAATAGTTACTTCGTAATAAACACGCAGCACACCCGTAACCGGATTGTACCTGAAAGGTTGAAAATGCAGTGCCTGTCCGCGTACATCCCGAACAATATAAGGTTCGTTAATTACAGCAAGTTCAGCCGGATAAAATACATCTTTGTTGTACCGGGCCCCAAAATTATATGGCACTGTTGACGGATCAATATCACGTGTCAGATTTCCTTTTGAGGGCGCTATCAGCACATCGGTAAATTCTACATATTTTGAAGATATTACACGCACCGTCATATGTGCTTTATCGGGTACAACAAGTGAAGTTGAGAATACCGGAAGATCAGGGGCGCTCTGTTCAAGAGAAGGAATACCATTTTCAAGCGATATACGCCAAGCGCTTCCCCGGTCGGTAGCAACCACATCTTTCCAGAATCCATTCAACGTAAACTGAACGGAAGAATATGTGATTTGTGAACTGATTAACGTAATATCAGCCCCGGCCGGTTGATCTGATGTAACAGATACCCAGTCCGATGCCTGCACATTCATAAAAGCGACTACAGTAATTACAACAATAAGTAATTTTTTCATGAGAACTATTTTAAATTTTGTTTTATAAGCATCTAATTAATAAGCACTTTCTTCACCTGACGTTTTTCTCCGTTGTTAAGAATCAGGTAATACATTCCGTTATTTATTCCTTCCAAATGGAAATTTAATACATTATCCGTCGTCTGCAATTGCTTCTCGTACACAAGCTGACCTTGAAGGTTAACCAGACACACGCTTGAATTTGGCTGAATATCACTTCCGATGATCAGTTGGAATCTTCCCTTGTTCGGATTTGGAATGATCTGTATCAAATCGTCAGTTTCCTGATTATAAATACCCACTGTACCGGTCACGTCAATTACCAGCTCCTCTGAATAATCGCTCTCACCACATTCGTTTTCCACCGCTACACTTAAAACGGCTTCACCTTCAAACTCCATATTCCAGTATACCTGAACGGTATTTGATGTACCGGATGTAATCCCAGCCTCATCAGGCATCAGTAACCACATATATGAATGCGCACCTTCTACTTCTTCGGTGGTGTATTCACTCTCTGTTATTTCGTTCAAATCAACACTTTCTGGTCCTGATGGCAACATGGGCGGATCCAGTGGCGTAACAATGCTGATTGCCATTGTGTCGCTGGCAGGATAGCCATCAACGTCCACCAGGTTAAGACTTAAGAGTACCTGTCCGCTTTCTACATCATCTAACGACATCGTGTAAACAGGTGTCAGCGAATTTATGTCATCAAAAGTTCCGGTACCCGATGTTGCCCAATAAAGTGTTTCGTAATTTGTAGCTGAACCTTCGCATTGTAGCGAACCGGTTTCGGAGCAAACAGTTTGATCGACTCCCGAAAATACGGTAGTAGCCATCATCGTTGGCAGCATGATGTAATCAATCCATGCACAATCGCTGCCACCTGTTGCCGAATAGTCTTTTGCATAAACCCAGCGGAATGTATGTTCACCAGATGTTACTGTATATTTTTCCAATGTCCATCCGGCACCCGTTCCCGACCAGGAGCCTTTCTTGGTATTATCAATATAGAACTCAAGAAAATCATAGCTGGCTTCGGACGATACTTTTTTATAGAAACTTATCGTGTCATCTGCCATCACTTCGTAAGTAATATATATTTCTGATGTCTGGTTATCACCTATAGTTCCTGATTTGGCATCACAAATACCTTCAAACGGACTTTCGATGTTAATCCTCCAGTCAGCATCGCCGTCAAAATGCCAGTTGAATTTATCAAAGTTTCCTGTTTCCCAGTCTTCGAGCAACAAACCTATTTTGGCATAATAACTTCTTGCAGCACTGTAGCCACCCGAAGTAACATGATATCTCATTTCGCCAAATACTCCTTCAGGAGCCGACTCATCCACAGAAACATCGTAACGGGCATATACTGAATTTTGTGCATTAATGCCTGCGAAGACCGTATCGCCCGATAAAACTGTAATAAACGGATTGTATGCCTGGATTACAGCCAGCACATCCGTAATGGGTGCATGGCCTGTATTTTCTGTTTCAATGATCATGGTAGCTGTTTCACCCGGATCCAGTCGCCCGTTTCCGTTTCCGCTTTCTACATCATCAATTGTTATATCTTTCAGCATGAAAGCCGGCGCATTTGCCATAACTTTAAACTGGCCGGTCCATATTGAATCGTTGGCATCGGTCATTTCCAGATCGAAAACAATTTCCAGCTGATCCGGAATATCTTCGGTAAGGTGGATCAGAAATCCGTTCTCCTGCGTCACTGTCTCATCCACACCTATCGTACCATAGGATTCTGTGCCATCGAGAATTTCAACATGGGAATCACTCGTTGTCATGACAGCCGTTACCTCATTTGCCGGTTCTGTACCAAGATTTTTAATCGAGACCGATAAAAACACCATTTCGTCATAATCTGCCTGATTATTTCCATTCCCCAGCGAGTCGTCATTTATCTCGTGCTGTGTATATAAACAATAGGCTCCTTCCGGAACAATAACAAGAACATCTTCAAAATATGGCTGGAAATTCTGAGCGGTTATAACCAATTCAACAGTTCCGGGAGTTGACAGCGCATCAAATTCCAGTGTTGCATCTCCATTTTGATCTGCCAAAGCAACAGCAATATTCTCTCCGTCATCGTTTAAGGCAATATAAGCATAAGGTTCTGCCGACACCTCAAATTCTGTGGCCCCTACCATAAGAACAGCTGTATGCTCAACTTCCATTTCATCCGGTACGCCAAAATAGATCATCAGCGAAGGATCGCCCATCAGGTTATAAATATCCCAGTAATAGGTTTGCTGGCCCGAACCGCTTTCAGATACCGCCAGGTTTCCGGCATAAAGAACCTGATCCATCGTTGTACACCATTCGTCAAATGCTTCACCATGGTCATGGAACGCACGGTCGTAATTACCCAGACCTGTTTCCTCGTATGGCGGCGGGTCTTCACTTATCGTACCATAACCAACGCCAAAATAATAATCCTCATCCCAATATGTACTGTTGGAACCACCAATGTAACCAATGGCTCCTTTATTTTCTGCCCTGACAACTTCTTCGGCAAAACAACTGCCCGCAAATTCGCTTGTCGAACAGCAGTTTCCGATTAGCAAACCATACTTATCCTGATTTTGTAAATTCGGAATATCACTTATAGTAAAAGAAGGATCGGCCCAACCGTTAGGCGAACCATGCGCCGTGTAATTGGCAAAAGCAACACCGTTGCTGATGTTCTGCCGGATCTGTGCAGAACTACCTCCGGATTCAGGATACAGATATGTGTGCGATAAAATGTCGTGATCTTCGTTAAAATAATTAATGGTTCCGTAATTGATCTGACCGTTGCCCCAGTCGTGGCCGTGACCACTGTCGGCACCGGCAATCATAACCACTTCTTCGAGGAAGGAAGGATCGGGCATGGTAAATTGCTCGTACTGTAACGTTTTATCGATGTAAGGCTGCAGTTGCGCTTCATTTTGGGCTGAGAACCGACCATAGAATACCTCAGGGAACAAGTCGCCTGAATACTCAAAATAGAGTCTGTCGGTTTCACCGTTACCATTTTCATAAGCAGGGATTTGGGCCACGTCGCCAACAAAAAGGGCAAATGAAGGTGCCGGATCTTCCGGTGTGCCGTTATCGTACAAGTCCTGCAAAAAAGCTTTTATTTCTTCTTTGGTTGTTCCGATTTCATCCGTGTAAGCTTCAACAACGATAAATCCTTTTCTTTTTTTCCACTCAATAAACGGTTGCAGCTGATCTTCAAACATAGGATCAGAAACGATCACATACTTAATGGGATATCTTGTAAAATTATCCCCTCTGTTTGCCGGAGCACTGTAATTCTCCAGCGAACTGAGGAGGCTGCTGAAATAAGGGGAATAATATTTTTCTTTCTGTGCCTGTGTCAATACCAGGTCTGCCCCTTCAAATACGATTTCAAATTCGAGGTTTTCATAAACCCGGATTGTATTTTTTACAGGGTTGTAAAATACAGGTGAGATATTTACTCTTGCTATCCTGGTTCCCCGCATAATACCCAGTACATCAACAGAAACCAATTCCTGTTTCATGTATGCATCCACTGTATATATCTCATTATTGCACACAAACTCCGGAGCATCACCGCATTTAGGAACGGAGTATTGCAAGGGCATGATCTGCTCTGAAATTCCGTAATCAGCCAGCTTATATTCGGTAACTTCATAATTGACAATGCGTACCGTGGGAACTGCTCCGTAAGGGATTTCGATCAGTCTCCTCCGGACAGGCATTTCCGGATTGCCATAAACTGTGCTTTTTGTATACGCAGGCACGACCAGTTTCACATAGTCTTTTCCTTCGAGGTTTATAAATTCTGAATTTATCAGGCCAACTTTGTTTAAGAGTGTCAGATGCAGATCACTTTTTGACAAAAGTTGCAACTCACTGCGGCTATCTTCGTTAGTTTTAATGGTTTTGGCAGCCTGCACCTGGCTTGCCGCGAAACTGAAAACTAAAAGAAGCAATGAAGTTTTTAATAGAAAAGTAAATTTTTTCATTTGGTTTTTTTTAAAATAAGATGCAAATATACTATTGATTTCGATTGATAATCACAATTTATAACATAAGGATCGAGAGGGTGCATTTCTTTCGCTCATTAATGAACTACTCATTAACATATAAGAAACAGGAAAGGTGAAAAAGGTTGCTTAACAGGCACAACTTTATTTAACTATTTCTCATCTATTACTTCAGCCGGATTGTATGATACTTTTTGGAAAGATTCTTTACCGGGTACCATGTAGCCAGAACACCAATGCACATCACGGTTAAAAAGACATACAGAAAATCCATCCACTTCATGGCAACGGGGTATGCTTCAATGATAAAAGCACCCTCCTGCGATCCAAGTCTTACAATACCAAATTGCTGCTGAATATAGAGAATAGCAAACCCGATAAATAATCCTGCTGCTGCACTCAGCAAACTGATGAGCAAACCCTCAGACATAAATATCCGAAAAACCAGTTTTTTTGTGGCGCCCATACTTTTCAATACGGCAATATCTTTGAGTTTTTCGACAATGAGGATGGACAGCGAACCAATCATATTTATGGATGTCAGGATAAGTATAAATACGAGAATGAAAAAGATGGCCGTTTTTTCTGAAGTCAGTAGTTTGAACAGGGTTTCGTTTTGCTGAAAGCGGTTTTTTACGACAAAATCCTGTCCCAGCATCTTTTCCATATCCGACTGAATCTGATCATAATCCGCCCCGGGTCTCGCAAACACATCCACGCTGGTTACCTCGTCGGTATAATCGAGCAGTTTCCTGACAAACCGTATGGGCACGAGCACATACCGCTCATCAAACTCCTGCTGGACGGAAAAAACGCCTGCCGGATGAATTGCTTCCACATGAAAGGCATTGGTAATGTTAAAAGACGAGGGATTTCCCCTTTTAGGCACATACACGTTCAATAAGTCGGTAATACTCCGGATATTGACCCCGAGGTACCACGCCACACCTGCCCCGACAACAGCAAAATTAGCATCTCCCTGCTGCAATAAAAAAGTACCGTCCATCAGCATTGTGTCTATACCCGACAGGCTTGTATAGTTTTCTGAAACACCTTTTATTTTCGCTATGTACTGTTCTTCGCGGTATTTATACAACACGTCTTCTTCAAAGATACCGGCAACCCCTTTTACGCCTTCCAGTTCCATGATCTTCTCTGCAGGAATACCGGAAAAGTGAAAAGTCTTGCCCTGCGCCGCCGTCACTTCAAAATCAGCATCAATAACGTTGTACATCGACTTGATAACACTTTCAAACCCGTTAAATACCGAGAGGACAATGATCAGTGCTGCCGTACCAATAGTCAGCCCGACAACGGTGATCAGCGAAATGATGTTGATCAGGTTGTGCGACTTTTTAGATACAAGGTACCGTTTGGCTATAAAGAGCGAAAGCTGCATTCCATCGGTTTTTAAACAAAAGTTATATATCGTTCGGCTATTTCCATGCTTTGGCGATCAATCCCGTGCCTGTTTTGTGTTTTTTACGCACATCCATATAATTCAGAAGCAGAACGAACGGAAATGTGATCAAATAATAAAACGGAAGCAGGATAAAAAACAGATATGATGCATTTAACATAACAATCGGGTATTTCATACTCAGCCGCCAGGCGATCTTTCCCGGTTTTCCGTATTGGTAATATACCTCTGTACGCGAAAATCCTGCTGTTTTCATTTTACCGGTAATTTCCTCCACCCCGTAACCGTCACGTACATGTTCGTCGATAAACGAGTGTTCTCCTTCGCCTTCTTCATGGTCGTGGTGATGCACATCTGACCCTCCCTGATCGGAAGGTGTCGATATCAGTAAGAAACCACCTGTTTTCAGCGAGTCACAGAAATTTTTCAACACCTGCTCGTCTTCTTCAATGTGTTCCATCACGTCCACACACAACACAAAATCGTAGGTTTCCGCTTCGCTGAATTTCGTAAGATCAGCCACAGCAAAAGACACCTTGTTGTAGCCGATTTTTTGAAAAAAGCCGTTGCAGTCGTCAATCTGCTCCTTTTTCACATCCACCCCTTTGATGGTCCAGTTTTTAAATTTTGAAGCCATGTAATATTCGTACTGGCCAAAACCGGAACCGGCATCCAGCACCACTTTCGGGCCTTTATTATCTTTCACCCACTGCTTTATCGCCTTACGTATGTGCCACGAACGCAACAAAAGCACATCCAGCAAACGGTAAAACAGCTTACGCATAAACGGAGTGGTGTTGAATACTCTGCCCAGTTTTCTTTTTATCGGATCGTACTGCATTAATTTTTCTGTTTGATTATGTGATTTGTGTAACGATCATTCATCATCGAGCAAGTGCTCAATGTTCTCAATATAATCCAGCGAATCATCATCATAAAAATGAAGTTCGGGAACCACACGCAGTTGGTGCCTGACTCTTGCCCCTAGTTTGCCCCGTATCTCTTTCGTATGTCTTTTAATATCGGTCAGCAAGGCGTTTTTATCCGTTGTGGCAAACAGGCTCAGATATACTTTGGCAATCGAAAGGTCAGGACTCACTTTCACTTTTGTCACTGTAACCAGTGCTCCCCTGGTAACATGCTTCAGGTCAATCTGCATGATCTCGCCCAGATCTTTTTGCAGCAATTTCGACACCCGGTTTAATCTCATATTTTCCATACGGCAAATTTACATGAAAAGCGTTTCATTGACAAAGAGGTGAAAATTCTTCTGCGCCGTTATCTAAGTTCCATAGTTATAGAACACTGATGACACAGATCAGACTGATTTGCACGGATTTTTATCTGCGGTTATCTGTTGTATCTGCGGTATTTGTGTTCTATTTTTTCCGGTCGTTGGTAACTATTTTTCTTATTATTGGAACACTGATGACACGGATCAGACTGATTTGCACGGATTTTTTATCTGCGGTTATCTGTTGTATCTGCGTTATCTGTGTTCTATTTTTTCCGGTCGTTGGTAACTATTTTTCTTATTATTGGAACACTGATGACACGGATCGGACTGATTTGCACGGATTTTTATCTGCGGTTATCTGTTGTATCTGCGTCATCTGTGTTCTATTTTTTCCGGTCGTTGGTAAATATTTTTCTTCTGAATTGAGGCTTTTTACCAAAATTCAATAGCAGCCCTATCTCCATCTCTGTTGCCTTCAGATAGTTTATTAATTGATACTCATGCTCCTCAACAATTCCTTCTGCTGCCTTCAGTTCAACAATTATTTTGTCTTCTACAATTATAT